>Ga0209061_1000323_pt1 | contig 137103 bp, 136 predicted proteins | sample Coa_R1_10_FD_187157 | JGI IMG/M metagenome (GOLD analysis project Ga0209061, IMG submission 187157) | Surface soil microbial communities from Centralia Pennsylvania, which are recovering from an underground coalmine fire - Coalmine... | ecosystem: Environmental > Terrestrial > Soil >... | reverse complement strand
CTGCCTCAACCGAAAAAAGGTCAACCTCTCCACCGTCTTCGCCGGCCAGAAGATCGGCATCAAGCAGGTCGACGACAAGCTCTGGCTGGCTAGCTTCATGACTTACGATCTCGGCTACTTCGACGAGGACGCGTGTCGCCTCGAGCCGATCGCTAACCCGTTCGGCAAAAATGTGTTACCTATGCCTCAAGAATAGTCCGTTACCCATGTCTCCGGTACGGACCTGGAGGAGCTGGCTGGGGCGCCAGGATTCGAACCTGGGATCACGGGACCAAAACCCGTTGCCTTACCGCTTGGCCACGCCCCAGCGGGGGTGGGCTAGGGTTTAGCGCTCCCCGCGCGGGCCTGCAACTGTTCTAAGCCGGTCTCGCGCGCCCCGCGCTACGCTTCGTCCCAAGCGTTGCGGATCGCCGATAGCTGCGAAACGATTGTGTCGCCGGCGTAACGCTATATAGTGCCGCGGAGCATCGCCGGATCGGCGGCATGAGCACGGACGAGACGCCCAAGAAGGACGAGACCGCCAGGGAGAAGGCCGACGCGGCTGCGCAACGGGCCGCCGAGATGGCCGGATTGTCCCTGGGCAGCTGGCTCAACCAGGCGATCGCGGCGGCGGCGGCGGATGAGGGCGCCGCCACTTCGCCAGCGAATACGACTGCGGATGATTCCTCGCTTCCCGAGGAGGCGCGCCGGGCCGTTGAGCAGGCGGCCGCCGCGGCCGGTGTGCCGATCGGCGCCTGGCTGGGGCGTCTCCTGCGCGAGGCGAGCCTCGAGGAGGAAGGGGCGACATTGGCATCCCCCCGAGCCGATAACGGCGACACCTCCGCCCCCGCAGCGCCTTTACCGATCGCGCTCGACCGCGCCGCCGCCGAAGCCGCCGCTGCGGCCGGGCTGCCGCCGAGCGGCTGGCTCGCGGATTTGGCGCGCGAGGCCCAGCGCAGCGCCCATCAGGCTGCGCCAAGCGAAAACAAGGGGGCTGGCGCCTCGCCGCCACCCTCGTTCGGCGAGAATCCTTCCGCCGAGGCGGGCCCCAAGCTTCCGCTGCGCCGCGCGCCTCTTGCGGCGCTCAAGCCTGGACGCTTCCAGATGCGGGCGGAGATCGGGGCCGAGGAATTGGCGCCGCTCGTCGAGTCGATTCGGCGCCGCGGCGTCCTGCAGCCGATCCTGGTCCGTGAAACCGGCGAAGGCGCAACACCCTTCGAGATCGTCGCCGGCGAGCGGCGCTGGCGTGCGGCGCGCGAGGCCGGGCTTGCGGACGTGCCGGTGCTGGTATTGGCGCTCCCCGACCGGGTCGCCATGGAGGTGGCCCTCGTCGAGAATCTTCAGCGCCATGACCTTTCGGCCCTCGAGGAAGCGGAAGGGTATCGGCGCCTGATCGAGGAACTGGGCGAGACCCAGGAGCGAGCGGCGGAGGCCGTCGGCAAGAGCCGCAGCCATATTGCCAACATGTTGCGCCTCCTGCGGCTGCCCGAGCCCGTGAAGGCCCTGCTTGCCGCAGGCGCCCTGAGCGCCGGGCATGCGCGCGCCATTCTCGGCGCCGCCGACCCCGAGGCGCTGGCCCGCCGCGCCGTTGCGGAGCAGCTCAGCGTGCGCGAGACCGAGCGCCTCGCCCAGTCCGCCCCGCTTCCCGAGTCGCAGCCAGCACGGCGCAGCGTGGAAAAGGACCCCGACCTCGTGGCCATCGAGGCCGAATTGTCCCGGCTGTTCGGGGCGGCCGTCGAGATCAAGCTGCGCGGAAAAGGCGACCGCGGCACCCTTGCCATACGCTTCAAAGGCCTCGAGCAGCTCCACGGATTGATCGAGCGGCTGCGAACCTGAGGGGCGGGATTCCGCCGCGGCCCGACTCTTGCTAAGCTTGCTCGGGGGCCTTCCCCAACCAATGAAGAGCGCGGCGCATGGCGGCTGAGACGCCTTTCTCGCTCGAGCACCTGGATCCCGAGACCCGCGCCCTCGCCGAGCGGGCGGCGCGGGCGGCCGGTCTCACCGTCGAGCAGTGGATCATCCGCGCCATCATGCGGAAGGCCGGAAGCCTGCCGAAGCCGCTCACTCCTTCGGCGCGAGCCGCAGCACCGCCGACATCGCCACCACCAGCCGCCGCACCGGAGCCGAGCCCTCCGCCCCCGCCGCCGCAAGAAAGCTCCGTATCGCTTCAGGCGCCGCCAGGCGCCTCCGCCGGCGGGGTGACGGAGTCCCCGCCGCCCGCGGAGGAACCGGTTGCCGAGGTCATCACCGCGCGGGTCGACCCCACCGCGGCTCCCGATCTCTCGGGCGTCCCCCCGCCAGAGCCCGCGCCGCCGATCCTCGAGCTGAGGGAGCCGGTGCGGACCGCGAGCCCGGTGACGATCGAGGGTACGAGCAGCCCGGAAGGCGACGAGCCGCCGCGTCGGCGGCACGGCGCCAAGCGGCGCTTGCTTGCGCTTGTTGCGGGCGCTGTTGCCGCAGCCCTAGTTCTCGCCGTCGCGACCGCGGCGCTCATGCCGGTGATCGGAACGAGCCGGAACCTCTCGGCCGAGATCAAGCGCTTCTCGGCCCAGATTCGCCACGCCATCGCCGAGCGGCGCGCGAGCCCGGCGGTGAAGCGTGGCGAAGCCGAGCGAGAGGCGAATGTGCGTGCCCAGCCGGGCGAGATCACGACGCATATGCCCCCGCCGCTCGAGCCCCCGGCGGCCTCGTCCTCGCAAGCCGGCAAGGCGCCCGACAATACGGCGGGGAAAGGAGCGGCACCGCCACCTCACGCCAACGGCGCCGACACGATTGCGAAGCCCTCGACAACGGCGTCCGTCGAGGCGAAGCCCGGAAATGCCGTGTCGAGCGCAGCGCCCTCGGCGACAATGCCGCCGGCGCAGCAGGCAGCGCCAAGAGCGGAGCCACAGGCGGAGACGGCGGCCAATCACGCGCCGCCGCCAGCCCCACCCTTCAAGGCGGCGCCGGCCCCCGTCGCGACCGCAGCTCTTCCGCCCGCAGGAGCTGGGAGCAAGCCGACGCGCGTTCCGCCCGCCGCGCTCCGGGAGCTGGAGCACCTCGCCAAGCGGGGCGATCCGCGCGCGCAAAACGAGCTCGCCGAGCTTTACGCCCGGGGCGATCGGCTGCCCCAGAACTACGGCGAGGCGGCACACTGGTATCGCGAGGCCGCGCTGCAAGGCGTCGCCGCGGCCCAGTTCCATCTCGGCGAGCTCTATGAGCGCGGCCTGGGCGTCGAGAAGAATCCGCTCGAATCGCTGCTGTGGTATCTGAGTGCGGCGGAGCAAGGCCATCCCACGGCGCAATACGACGTCGGCATGGCCTACGCTGACGGCAAGGGCATCCCGCAGAATAACCTCGAAGCGCGGAAATGGTTGAGCAAGGCCGCCGAGCAAGGAGTCGCCGCGGCTGCCGATCGCCTGGGCCAGCTCGACGAGCAAGGGCTGGGAGCGCCGGCCGACGCCGTGGCGGCCTATAGCTGGTACAAGATCGCGGTCCGTGGTGGGGCGCCGGAAGCCGAGGCGCATCTCGATGCGCTGCGCGGCAAGATGTCGGCGGAGCAGGTCGCCGAGGGGGAGCGCCGCTTCACGACGCGGGCGGCGACCATACCCGCCGAGCCCTCCTTCAAGGACGAGCCGGAGAATATCTCGCTCCTGGCGCGCCCGCCCGTCCCCCGCCTGCATCCCGCCAAGGTGCCGGTGGCGGGGGATGCAACGCCGCAGAAGGCGTCGGCACATGTGGCGGAGCCGGTCAAATCGGCAGAGCCGTCGCCGCTCGTTGCCGACATCCAGCACCGGCTCAACAGCCTGGGTTACGATGCCGGCGCAGACAACGGAATCGTCGACGAGAAGACCGCCGCCGCCATCCGCGCCTTCCAGCGCGAGGCCGGCCTGCCCGCCGACGGGCAGCCCAGCCCGCAGCTACTTCAGGCCATCAAGACGATCGGCGGTCAGCCTTGAGCGCCGCAGCGTCGTTGACGAGATGCCCCGGCGCGACCCACCAGCCAGGGCGGCGGAGCCGGACGGCGGCCTGATGCGCCGCCGCCTCGTCGTCGAAGAGTCCGAAGCAGGTCGCCCCGCTCCCGGACATGCGGGCGAGCCGGCAGCCGGAGGTTGCGGATAGTGTGGCCAGCACCTCGCGGATTTCCGGGCAGAGCGCGCAGGCCCCTTCGGTGAGGTCGTTCCGGCGCGCGCCAAGCAAGGCCGCCAGCGCCGCGGCATCGCCCGGCGCTTCGTCGAAGCGGGCGGCAGCCGAAAAGCCCCCGGCTGCGAGCGCCGCGCGGGCTTGGAACACCTTGGGCGTCGGCACCGCGATTCCCGGATTGACGAGAAGGAGCCCGACGGCCGGTAGCGGCGGTGCCGGCGCCAATTCCTCGCCGATGCCGCCGACGAAGGCGCTGCGGCCGTTGAGGCACATGGGAAGATCGGCGCCGAGGGCGAGCGCCAGGCGATGGAGCTCCTCCTTCGCGAGCGACACCTGCCAGAGCTCTGCGAGCAGCCGGAGCGCGGCCGCGGCATCCGCCGAGCCGCCGCCGATCCCCGAGGCGACGGGCAGGCGCTTGATCAGCGTGATCGCCGCCCGCGCCGGGATCTTCGCCTCCGCCGCAAGCCGCCGCGCCGCGCGCAAGACGAGATTGTCCGGCTCCTTGGCGAGCGCTGAGGCGAAGGGCCCCTCGAGCGCGAGCGCGAGGCCCTCCCCTGCCGTCACCGCGACGGTATCGTGGATCGAGGCGAAGGCGACGAGACTGTCGAGGAGATGGTAGCCGTCCGCGCGCCGCCCCGTCACATGGAGATAAAGGTTGAGCTTGGCCGGTGCGGCCGCCACGCACTGCGCGGCGACGGCATCGTCCTGGTCCGGAGAATGGTTGCGCAAGGCAGGCGCGCCGCCTGACCGAGCCCGGATCAACTGTTGTGCTCGCCGCTCTTCTTCTCCACCTTGAGACCATGCTCGAGCTTGAGCCCGAGCTGGGTCTCGAGGGCCGAATCCGGTTTCAGCGAAAGCGCGCGCCGCCACTGATAGCGCGCCTCGTTCTCCCGCCCCACGCGCCAATAGGCGTCGCCCAGGTGATCGTTGATGACGGGGTCGTCGGGCCGGAGCTCGACGGCGCGCTCGAGATTGGTAACAGCACTCTGATACTGGCCTTCGCGGTAAAGCACCCAACCCAGGCTGTCGACGATGTAGCCGTCATTCGGCCGGAGCTGCACCGCCCGCTCGATGAGCCCCTTCGCCTTGTCCAGGTGGATGCCCCGGTCGACCCAGGAATAACCCAGATAGTTAAGCACGCTCGGCTGGTCGGGCGAGAGCTTGAGCGACTCGAGAAAATCCTTTTCCGCGGGCGGCCAATCGCCGGCCCGCTCGAGCGCCACGCCGCGCGCATAGAACAGCGACCAGTCGGCCGGCTTCACCGGGTTGAGGCGGGCGATGGCGCGGTCGTAGGCCTTGGCGGCGTCGGCGAAACGATCCGCCGCGCGCAGGAAATCGCCCTCGGTGGCGAGCGCTTCCGGCCGGCTCGGCCAGCGTGCCGCCAGCACCTCCAGCTCCTTCACCGCCTCGTCGAGCTTGCCCATATTGTGCAGGGCTTCGGCGACCCTGAGGCGCGCGCTGTAGTAAAGCGGCGAGCTCGGCGGAATGCTGCGATAGATCGCCAGCGCGTCGCCGTCGCGCTGCTCGCTCGAGAGGATATCCGCCAGAGTCAGGCGTGACAGATCGAACCCGGGCTCGACAACGAGGGAAAGCTGCACGAATTGCAGAGAGATGCCGTCGTCGCTGCCCTGGCGCAGCGCGCTGCCGAGATCGAAGAGCGCCTCCGCCAAGCCGTCCTTGGCGTTGCGCAGATGCGGCGCCGGCTTGCCGCTCCGCAGCTCCTTGATCGTCTGCTCGACGCGAACCGTATCCGGCACGCTGTCCTTGTAGCGCTCAAAGAGCGCGACGGCCTCCTTGTTCCGGCCGTGACGCGCATAGAAATTCGCCAGGGCCTCGACCACGCGATAGGACGGGCTGGCTTCCGCGGCCAACGCCTTCTTGTAATCGGTTTCCGCCTCGGCGGTGCGACCGGCGAGGTCCTCGATCATCGCGGCATGGAAGTCGCGCAGCACGGAGAACCCGCGCAAGCTGGCAAGGGCGTCAAGGGCGCCCAGCGCCTCGTTCGTCTTGCCCTCGCCCGCCAGGGCCCAGGCTTCGATCATGGGCGCCGTCACCACGGCCAGCTCGACCTTGGGCAGCCGCTGCATGCGGGCGATGGCAGCCTTCGGCCGCCCGTCCCGCACCTCCTCGACGGCCAGGAGATAATTGGGAAGCTGGTCCTCGGGCCGGGTTGCGACGATGGCGCGCGCGAGATGGTCGGCTTCCTCGATATGGCCCTCGGCCAGCGCCAGCTCGAACGTCCCCCGCAAGAGGTCCGGATTGGTCGGATCGAGCTTGAGGGCCTCGGCCATGAATTTGGCGGCAAGCGCGCGGTCGCCGCTCATCTCCGCCTCGCGCGCGGCCAGGAAGAAGCCGGCGGCCGAAGGATAGAAAGCGTGGACCTGTTCCGGGTCCGCCGCGGCGGCGGCGCCATTCCCCGCGGCCAGAGCGGTGCGGTCCATCGGAGCGCCCGCGGCGCCGTCGCAGCTCGCGGCGCCGAGCGCCAGCAGCAGGACGCAGGCGCCCCGCAATACTGAAATCTTCATCACGCCTTGCCGGAAAATGCCCAAGACAATCCTCCGCGGCCGCAGCCGTATTCAACCAATAATATAGATTTCGCGACGGGATGGGGCCAGAGACTCGATCTCGCCCTGCGCTAGCCTCTGTCCCGCGGCGGGCCTCGATGCCGGCCGCTCTCCCGATCCATTTAGGACGGCCGGAGCACCTTTTCCGAGGCCGTCCGCCCATAAAGGGCGGCGCGATACGCCCGCGCTTCGTGCGCTCATACCCCTTTGTCGCCGCGAACCCAAGTGAAATCTACATATTCGGGTAATTCGGCCCGCCGCCGCCCTCCGGGGTCACCCAGGTGATGTTCTGGGTCGGATCCTTGATGTCACAAGTCTTACAATGGACGCAGTTCTGCGCATTGATTTGCAGACGGGCGGCGCCGCCTTCGTCGCGGACGATCTCGTAGACGCCCGCCGGGCAATAGCGCTGCTCGGGGGAATCGTAGAGCTTGAGGTTGACATCGATCGCGACCGCCGGGTTCGCAAGCTTGAGATGAGAAGGCTGGTTCTCCTCGTGATTCGTATTGGAGATGAACACCGAGCTCAGCTTGTCGAAGGTGATCTTGCCGTCCGGCTTGGGATATTCGATGCGCCGGCATTCGCTCGCGCGCTTGAGGCTGGTGTTGTCGGCGTGGTTATGAAACGTCCAGGGAGCGCGGCCGCGCAGCAGATAGGTGTCGATGGCGCCATAGGCGAGCCCGGCAAGAAGCCCGCCGCGGAAGGCCGGGCGGATATTGCGCACGCGCTTGAGCTCGTCCCAGAGCCAGCTCGCCTCGAGCTTGCCGCGGTAATGGGAGGCCTCGCCACGCCCGTCGCCTTCGGCCAGCACATCGAAGATCGCCTCGGCGGCGAGCATCGCCGATTTCATGGCGCCATGCGTGCCCTTGATCTTGGGGACGTTGAGGAAGCCCGCCGTGCAGCCGATCAGCGCGCCGCCCGGGAAGGTGAGCTTGGGGATGGACTGGAAGCCTCCTTCGTTGAGCGCCCGCGCGCCATAGCAGACGCGCCGGCCGCCTTCAAAAACCGGGCGGATGGCCGGATGAGTCTTGAAGCGCTGGAACTCGTCGAAGGGGCTGAGATAGGGATTCTCGTAGTCGAGCCCAATGACGAAGCCGACAGCCACCTGATTGTTCTCCAGATGGTAGAGGAAGGAGCCGCCATAGGTGCGGTTGTCCATCGGCCAGCCGACCGTATGGGTGACGAGGCCGGGCTGATGCCTGGCGGGATCGACCTCCCACAGCTCCTTGATGCCGATGCCGAAGGTCTGCGGGTCGACACCCTCGCGCAGGCGGAAGCGCTCGAAGAGCGTCTTGGTGAGAGAGCCGCGGCAGCCCTCGGCGAACAGGGTCTGCTTGGCGCGCAGCTCGACCCCGGGCTGGTAATGCTCGGTGCGCTTGCCGTCCCGGCCGATCCCCATATCGCCGGTCGCGACCCCGGCGACCCGTCCGGCCTCGTCGTAGAGCACCTCGGCGGCGGCGAAGCCGGGATAGATTTCGACCCCCATGGCCTCGGCCTGCTGCGCGAGCCAACGACAGAGATTGCCGACGCTCACGATGTAATTGCCGTGGTTGCGCATCTGGGGCGGGGTGGGCAGCCGGAACGCGCGGCGCTCGGTGAGAAAAAGGAAGCGATCCTCGCCCGCCGGCGTGTTGAGCGGCGCCTCGCGCTCGCGCCAATCGGGCAGGAGCTCGTTGAGCGCGCGGGGCTCGAGCACGGCCCCGGAGAGAATATGGGCGCCCACTTCCGAGCCCTTCTCCACGACGCAAACGCTGAGCTCGCGCCTGGCCGCCTCGGCAAGCTGCTTCGTGCGGATCGCTGCCGTGAGGCCCGAGGGCCCGCCGCCGACGATGACGACGTCGAATTCCATGATTTCCCGCGACATGCGATTCCTCCGCTCCTCCGCCTGTCTTCGACCTCGCAACCGGACTGACACAGGAATAACGCAGCTGCTAGGATTACGCCATGACCGAGCAAGCAAGGAGAGGGGCAAATCTCGCCGCATTGGCCTGGCAGGTTGCGGCCGGTGCCGACGAGGCGATCGGCGAGGCGCCGGTGCCGCGCTATCGCGGCCCGCACAAGCCGACGGGGGCTCGGCCGGCCGCCGAGCCGGCGCCGCCCATGCCCGGCGAGCCCGCCACGGCGGCGAAGCGTGACGCCGCACCCCCCCCTCGCCGCGAATCCTCAGCGTCACCGCGGCTTGCGGCGAGCGCCGAAGCGAGCCGGACGGCCCGCCATCTCGCCGAGGCCGCGCAGAGCCTCCAGGCGCTCGAGGACGCGCTCAAAGCCTTCGATGGCTGCCCTCTCAAGGAGACCGCGACCAATCTCGTCTTCGGCGACGGCAATCCGCGCGCCGACGTGATGCTGGTCGGCGAGGCGCCGGGCGCCGACGAGGACCGGCTGGGCAAGCCCTTCGTCGGCGTGAGCGGACAGCTCCTCGATCGCATGCTCGGGTGGATCGGCCTCGACCGCACGAACTTCTACATCACCAACGTTCTCTATTGGCGGCCGCCGGGCAATCGCCAGCCCACCGCGGCCGAGATCGCCGCCTGCCTTCCCTTCGTCGAGCGCCACATCGAGCTCGTCGATCCGCGGCTGCTCATTTTCGTCGGCGCCGCGTCGGCGAAGACGCTGCTCGGGCGCAGCGAGGGAATCATGCGCTTGCGCGGGCAATGGTTTCAATACCAGAGCCGCGGCATGGCGCGACCGATCCCGGCGACCGCCATCTATCACCCCGCTTATCTTCTGCGCACGCCCATGCAGAAGCGCGAGGCTTGGCGCGATCTTCTCGCCATCAAGGCGCGATTGGTCGAGCTGCGATAAACCGCCACGACTTGGAGTCCTCGCAACTTATCCACAATTTGTGGAAATTTCCGCGAACGCCATTTCCTTGCCAGGCGGTGTTTGTTCCGGTATGAAGCCGGTGTGACGCCTCGACAAGAACTTGCCCTGTGCGCCCACAAAAATCCCCGGAGCCGCCGCTCCGGAGGGGCTCGTTTTATCTTCGCCAGCTTAGCATTGGCATTGAGCGTCGCACGACCCGTTCACGCCGAGCCCGTGAGTGGCGCGTCGCGCGGCGACGTCGAGACGGCGGCCCTCGCGACCGGCAATCTCCGAGCCGGCGACGAGGTCCCCCTGCCGCAGCCGCTCAAGGAGCGGGACGCGCAGCTCTATCGCGCCATTTTCCACTTGCAGAGCGAAGGCCGCTTCTCGCTTGCCGACAAATCGATCGCCAAGCTCGGCAACGAGCTTCTGCTCGGCCATGTCCTGGCACAGCGCTATCTTGGCCAGGACGGTTACCATGCTAAGTATGTCGAGCTGAGCGAATGGCTCGCGCGCTATGCCGATCTCCCTGAGGCGCCGGCGCTCTACAGGCTCGCGCTTACCCGCGCGCCGAGGGGCGCCCGGCATCTTCGTCATCCCGAGGGTAACGCCTTCGCCGCGGCCCCTGCGAGCGACGGCGGATCAGGAGCGCCGCGGGAGAGCCATCGCAGCGACTGGGCGCGCGGCCTTGCCGCGTGGCATGCCCGGCATTATGCCGAGGCGGCGCGCTTCTTCGAGCGCGTGACCGCTTCCGAGGCCGTCGACCGTTGGGGCCGCGCCGCGGGAGCCTATTGGGCCGCGCGCAGCTATCTGCGCAATCGCCAGCCCGACAAGGTTGCCCATTGGCTCGATGTCGCCGGGGAATATCCCTACACCTTCTACGGCATACTCGCGCGGCGGCTGGCCGGCAGGGATTTCGACTATGATTGGTCGATTCCCGTGCTGACGCGGGCGGATGCCGCCCTGGTGGCGGCGACGCCCGCCGGCCTGAGGGCCCTTGCCCTTATCCAGATCGGCCAGGATATGCGCGCCGAGCAGGAGCTCCGCCGGCTCAATCCGGCCCAGCCGGGAATGGCCCATGCCTTGCTCGCGGTGAGCGAGCGGGCGGATATGCCGGCCCTCGCCCTGCAGCTCGCAGAGCAGCTCGCCGGCACCGAGGGCCAGCGCTATGACGCCGCACTCTACCCCGTGCCGTCATGGTCGCCGCGGGGCGGATTCAAAGTGGACCAGGCGCTTGTGCTCGCCTTGATCCGCCTCGAATCCAAGTTCCTCGTCGGAGCCGAGAGCTCGGCGGGCGCGCGCGGCCTGATGCAGCTCATGCCGGAGACGGCCCGCTTCGTCGCCGACAACCGGCATTATCGCGGCGCCGCCCAGCTCTTCGAGCCGGAGACGAATCTCACGCTTGGGCAAAAATATCTGACGCATCTTACAACGGTGGACGGCGTCGGCGACAATCTCTTGCTGATGGTCGCCGCCTACAATGCCGGCCCCGGCACCCTTGCGCATTGGGAGCAAGAGAGCAGGCATGACGACGATCCCCTGCTCTTCCTCGAGACCATTCCCAACCTCGAGACCCGGCACTTCGTCGAGCGCGTGCTCGCCAATTATTGGATTTATGGCGATCAGCTCGGCGAGCCCGCGACGAGCCTCGACGAGCTTGTCGAAGGCCGCTGGCCGACCTATAAGTCACCGGACGCGTATCTCGTTCCGGTGGCGAGCCATGACAGGCATTGACGAATCCCGGGGTTTTCTTCCCGTCAACATCGCCGTCCTCACGATCTCCGACAGCCGCGATCTCGCGGCGGACAAATCGGGCCAGACCCTCGTCGACCGCATCGCGGCGGCCGGCCACAAGCTGGCGGCGCGCGCCATCGTCAAGGACGACGTTCGCGATATCGTTGCCAAGCTCAGGGAATGGATCGCCGATCCCGCAGTGGATGTCGTCGTCTCGACCGGCGGTACCGGGGTGACCGGACGCGACGTGACGCCGGAGGCGTTCCACTCGGTCTACGAGAAGGAGATCCCCGGCTTCGGCGAGCTCTTCCGCATGATCTCCTATGAGAAGGTCAGGACCTCGACGATGCAGTCGCGCGCCACGGGCGGAGTCGCCGGGGGAACCTATCTCTTCGCGCTCCCCGGCAGCCCGGGCGCGGTCAAGGACGGCTGGGACGAGATCCTACGCTGGCAGCTCGATTCACGCTACCGGCCCTGCAATCTCGTCGAGCTGATGCCGCGGCTTCAAGAGCACCTCAAGCGCGCCGGCTGAGCGCTGCCGCCCGGCGCTCCCGGAACCGGGCGTAGCTCGCCGCGTCGTCGACGTCTTCGAGCTCCTCCAGAAACCCGATGCGGTGACGCCTGTCGAAGGCGGCGAGGGTATCGGCAAGGGCATGGGCGGTCGACCAGCGCACCTTGTAGAAGAGCCTCGGCAGGTGGGGGCGCCGACGGACACCGATGAGCCAATATCCGCCGTCGGCGGCGCGGCCGAAGACGGCGTCATGGCTGCCGAGGCAACGAAAGGCGGCGGCGACGTGGCGGCGCGCGAGATCGGGAATATCGGCGCCGATGATGACCACCGCGCCCGGCGGCAGCTCGCGCAGCGGCCGGCGCATGCGCGCGCCGAGATCTCCCGCACCCTGCCGGCGCCGCGGCAGGCCGCGGGGCCAGCGGCAGCCCCGATGCACGGCGCGGTCGGGCGCCACATAGAGCCAGAGGCGCCAGCGCCCGTCGTGGCCGAGGCGCCGCAGCAGCAGCGCAAGGGTGCGGCTGTAGAACGCAAAGGCCGCGCGCTGGCCGATGCCTTGCGCCAAGCGGCGCTTCACACGGCCAAGGCGCGGCGCCTTGGCCATGACGACGAGATGACGGCGCGCCCTCATGCGTAAAGTCGGCGGATGACGCGCGGCGAGAGGCCGAGAAAATAGAGGAGGAGGCAGGAGAGATTGCGCAGCGGCCGCGCAATCCAGCCCCCCTGCCGATAGCGTGCAGCGGAGGTGACGGCCCGCGCATCGAGGGCGACGAGGCGCCGGCGGCCGAGGCGGCGCACGAGGTCGACATCCTCCATCAGCGGAAGCGGCCGATACCCGCCCAGCGCCTCGTAGAAGCTGCGCGCGATGAGCAATCCCTGATCCCCATAGGGCAAGGCGAGCGCGCGGCAGCGCCACGCGACCAGCCGCGCGAGCCGGCGCGCCGGCGGACTGTCGTCGTCGAGGGTGTAGCGGAAATAGCCGGCGCGCGCCGCATTGGCCGGCAACGCGGCGAACGCCATCACCGCCGCCGCCCAGCCCGGCTCGAGCCGGGTATCGGCGTGGAGGAAGAGGAGCCAGTCGCCGGTGGCGGCGCACGCCCCTGCGGCGAGCTGGACGCCGCGCCCGGGGTCGCTCGTCAGCACGCGGCACCCATCGGCCGCGGCTAGTGCTGCGGTGCCGTCCTGGGAGCCCCCATCCACCACGATGATCTCCCGTACCAGGATATCGGCCCGGGCGTCGCGCAAGCTGGCGAGAGTCGCCCGCAGATGAGCAGCGGCGTCGAGGGCAGGGATCACGATGCTGAGCGCAGCGGTCATGGCTGTCGCGACCGGTTGCAATGACGGGCGCCGCGTATCATACAGGAGCTCCAGTCTCCACCACAAAGGCGCCGCCCGACCCAATGCGCGACAGGATACCCGCCGACGCCTTCGACGTGACGCCGGCGCTCGCGGCGCTGCGCGCCTTGCCCGCCTTCCGCAATTTGGCGCCGGACGCCCTGGAGCCCGCGGGTTTTGCTGGGATGGCCCACGATCATCTTCGCCTCAAGGGCCTTGGGCTCGTGCTGCGGATACCGCGGGTCTCCCAATGGGCGCTCCCAGCCGCCGTCAATCTCGCCTATCAGGCGGCCGCCTTCCGCCGGGCGGCCCCGAGCGGCCACACCCCGCGCCTCTACGCCGTGTTGCCGCCAAGCGAGCCTCTGCCCATGGGCGCACTCCTCGTCGAGGAGATCGTCGGACGCAAGCCGCGCCTGCCGGATGACCTCCCCGCCCTTGCGGCCTGCCTCCGCGCCGTGCACGGCCTCCCGCTCCCCCATCCGCAGGAGCGCCGCCCCCTGCTCTCCCCCGACGATCCGCTCGGCCACGTGCTGCGCACCATCGAGACGCAGGCGACGTTCCTTGGGCGCGCCGGGCGCGCCGACGAGGCCGAGGCGATGCTACGCGAGGAATTGGCCTGGGCGCGGCACTTCGTCACCGCGGCCGGCCATCCCCCTGCCCCGACAACGCTCATCCTCACCGACAGCCACCCGGGAAATTTCGTCATTGACGCCGCCGGCAAAGCCCATTTTGTCGATCTGGAGAAGGCCATGTATGCCAATCCGGCGATCGACCTCGCCCATGCCACGCTCTATACCTCGACGCGCTTCGATCCGGACATCGATACCGCGCTCACCGCGGAGGAGACCGCCGCCTTCTACCGCGATTATCTGGGCCGCATTGGGATTGAGCTGAGAGAGGCGTTGCGTCCGTGGCTCCTCCCCTTGCGACGGCTCGTCTGGCTGCGGACCACCACCTGGTGCGCCAAGTGGCGGGTCGAGTCCGCGGGAACCGATGGCTGGTCGCGCCTCAGGCTCGATCCGCGCACCCGTGTCCATACCGAAGCCTGCATTGCGGATTTCTTCGCTCCGGCCACGATCGCGCGCATCCGCGCCGAATGGCTCCAAGGCGGCGGGCCCATGTCCCTCGGCTGAGCACGCCGTCCCCCTGGACAGAAGCGGGTCCCAGGCGTACTGTATGAGAAGATGCATACAGCCCTGGAGCGGGCAGGCGGGTGCGCGGATGCTCGATTTCCTCCGCCTCGAGGACAACGGCGTTCCGATCTATGTCCAGATTCGCGACAAGATGCTGCGCGCCATCGGCGCGGGCCGGCTGCGCCCCGGCGATCAGATGCCGACCATGCGCGAGGTTGCCGTCGCCCTCAAGGTCGACCTCAACACCGTCCGCCATGCCTATCGCGAGCTCGAGCGCACCGGCGCCATCGTCATCGTTCCGGCGCGGGGGACCTTCGTCGCCGCGCAGCACGCGCCGCTGGCTCGGGAGGCCCAAGAGAGGCGGGCCGAGGAGCTCGCACTCCAGGCCGTTGCCGCCGCGACCGTCGCCGGGGTCGATCCCCGCGATGTAGCGGGACGCATCGTCCGCATCGCAGAGAGCAAGGGAGGTGGGGAATGAATCCTTCAAGCCTGCACGGCGCCAACCCGCCCGCGCGGATTTTGGCCGGGCTCCTCATCGTGCTCGCCGCCGCGGCGGGGTGGCTCGGCTTTCGCGCGACGGCGCCGGGGCTCTATGCGGCGGCGGGCGTCCTCGTGATCGCGGCCTCGCTCGTGCCACGCTCCCTGATGCTGGCCAATCAATGGGAGAAGGCCGTCATTCTCCGCCTCGGCAAGCTCCACGCCATACGGGGTGCCGGCCTGTTCTTCATCATCCCCTTCATCGATGCCGTCGCCACCTGGATCGATCAGCGGATCCGGACGACAGAATTCAAGGCCGAGCAGGCCCTAACCAAGGACACGGTGCCGGTCAGCGTCGATGCCATCGTGTTCTGGCATGTTCATGACGCGGAGCGCGCCGCCCTGGAGATCGCCGACTACAAGCAGGCGATCGAGCAGGTCGCCCAGACCTCGCTGCGCGAGATGATCGGCTCCGCCCTGCTCGCGACCCTGCTCTCCGAGCGCCGGGAGGCCGACGCGTGGCTCAAGGACGTGATCGGCCGCAAGACCGCCGACTGGGGCGTCGCCGTGACCTCGGCGGAGATCCGCGACGTAACTATCCCAGCCGCCCTCCAGGACGCCATGAGCCGACAGGCCCAGGCCGAGCGGGAGCGCCAGGCCCGCGTCCTGCTCGGCTCGGCGGAGCAGGAGGTCGCGCATAAATTCCTCGATGCCGCCGAGACCTACGCAAAAAACCCGGCAGCGCTCCAGCTCCGAGCCATGAACATCATCTACGAGACGACGAAGGAGCGCGGCGCCACCGTGCTGATCCCCTCGGCCATGGTCGACAGCATGAATCCCGGGGGCGTTCTCGGGCTGGTCGCCGCGACCGCCGGCAAGACCCCCTGAAGGCCGAGCCTCGGCCGCGAATCATGGAGGCTGAGGCCACTCCCGGCCTCACGGAGACGAGATATCCGCGCCAAATCAGGTCGATAGCCGGATTGTGACAAAAACGAAACGATACCGTCGCGTTTCTTTGGTCGCTGCGTATATTCATCGAGGCTTTGGTCAGCGCCTCGCGCAAATGGAGGCTGCCCAAGCCGCCCGTCGAACTGCGCTGATGAGGAGAGCAACAATGACGATTGGCAAGGCGCCCACCCGCGTGGCTCGCTTTCCGGCGGCCCCGGGCTTCGCAACGAGAGATGGGGAGACGCGTTTCGCCGCGGCGCGCCCGACGCCTCTCCGCCGCGCTTGGACACGCTTCGTGCTCGGCTGCAGCTTGGCGGCGCTCCTTGCCGGCTGTGTCGTGGCCCCCGCCTATCCGCCCCCGCCGCCTCGTTACCACTATTACTATTACGGATATCCCCATTATTACGGCTACTGACGGGGGCGTCAGGTCAAGCCTAACCAGCATCCTTGCAACAATGTTCTTGAAATGTTCCCAATAAGCGGCCATAATGAGCTATGGGTGATCCCAGTCCAGCTCTCCCCCGAAAAGGCCGTGGCGCCATCAGCAATATCTCATCCCGCTACGACCGGGAAAAGCGCAGCGCCGTCGACGACGGCTGGTCGCGTGACGAGGACGATCTCCCGCCCCTGCGCACGACGGTGTCGGTGGACGCGAGCCGGAGCGCCATCGTACGCAACCAATCGCCCGACATCCCTTTCGACCGCTCGGTCAACCCCTATCGCGGTTGCGAGCATGGCTGCATCTACTGCTTCGCGCGGCCGACCCACGCCTATCTCGGACTCTCGCCGGGCCTCGATTTCGAGAGCAAGCTCCTCGCCAAGCCCGATGCGCCCAAGCTCCTTGCCGAGGAGCTCCGCCGCCCCGGCTATCGCGTCGAGCCCCTGGCCCTCGGGACGAATACGGATCCCTATCAGCCGATCGAGCGGGAATATCGGATAACTCGCGGCCTTCTCGAGGTGTTGCGCGATTTCGCCCATCCCGTGATGATCACCACGAAATCGGCGCTGGTGACGCGCGACATCGATATCCTGGCGCCGATGGCCGCCAAAGGCCTGGCCCACGTCGCGCTGTCGCTCACCACCCTCGATCCAGCGGTCGCCCGGACCATGGAGCCGCGGGCGCCGCGGCCCGACCGTCGCCTCGACGCGATGCGCGCCCTCGCCGCAGCCGGCATTCCCGTGGCGGTGATGACGGCGCCGATCATTCCCGCCCTCAACGACTGGGAAATTGAGCGGCTGCTCGAGGCGGCCGCGGCGCACGGCGCCAGCGGCGCCGGATATGTGCTGCTTCGGCTTCCCCTCGAGATCAAGAATCTCTTCCAGGAATGGCTCGCTGCGCACTTCCCCGGGCGCGCGAAGCATATCCTCAACCTCATTCGCGAGATGCGCGGCGGCAAGCTCAACCAGGCAGAGTTCGGGCGCCGCTTCGCGGGGCAAGGCCCCTATGCGGCGATGATCCGGCAGCGCTTCCGCGCGGCATGTGCGCGCCTCGGCCTCAACAAGCGCAACGATTGGCGGCTCGACTGCGCGCAATTCAAGCCGCCGCCGCTGCCGGGAGATCAGCTCGCTCTCTTTTGATGCCGAGATGGCCGCGGCGAGCGGGCGCGTGATGATGCCGCTTGTGACACATTCGAGGCCGCAGGAATAGATCGGCGTGAGCCAGCGTCTATATAGCCGTCCGGTCGCCTGAGCATGCTCGACTGAGCATGATCGACCGGGGCCGCGATAGGCATTATTGCACGCCTCGAATCGCGGCCGCAAAGGTGCGTCTACCAGGCGCGCCCGTGGGGTGCCCGTTCACTTTCGACCCGAACCGCCACAGCGGCGGCCGGAATCGCGAGCCAACCCCGAAATCCCGCAGCGATTTGGAAGAGCGATGGAGCGCGCGGCGACCTATCATTCTCAAGCGGCTTCGTTCTCGACCGCAGAGCGCCGGCACCCCGCCACGCCGCGCATTGCAAGCTTCGACCTCATCAAGACCATCGCAATCTTCGGCGTGATCTGCATTCATACCGTGCCGTTTCGCCACATCTCCGTGCCGCTTGCCGCGGCAATCAACGACCTCACCCGGTTCGGAGTGCCGTATTTCTTCATCGTCTCGGGATATTTCTTCGCCAAGCGCGTCCGAGACGGCGCACCCTTGGGCGAGCTCCACCGGCGCACGACCAACCGGCTTATCCTCGCATTCGTGATCGCGTCGGCCATCTATATCGTCGAGCCGGTCTTCGGTCCGGGAGTCTTGCGCGAGCCGCTGTCGCAATCGGTCGTCGACAAGGCGCTCGCAGCCGGCGCACATCCCCTCCGGCTGCTGCTCGAAGGCACGAAGCCGCAGCTCTGGTTCCTCGTCTCACTCGCCATGGCGCTGGCGATCTACGCCGCCTTTGCCTATTTCGGCTGGGAAGACAAGATCTTCTATCTCGCGGTCCCGCTCTACGAGTTCGGCGTGCTCGCGGGGGCCTATGCCGCGACGCCGATAGGCTTTCACGTCGGATTCAATACCCGCGACGGGCCCTTCTTCGCCACGCTCTTTGTGGCAATCGGCGCTTGGCTGGCGCGGAGCGGATACCGCCCCCCCTTGCGCCTGGCCCTGGCGATGCTCTACGCCGGGCTGGTGCTCCACAGCGTGGAGGCGGGGGTTCTTTGGCAATTCTACGGCGTCTCGCCCTTCGGCATCGATTACGTGCATGGCACGGCGCTCTACGGCATCGGCGCCGCCTTCCTCGCGCTCGCCTTGCCGGATCTCGCCACGGGCTCGGCTTTGGCGCGCTGGGGGCGCCTCACGCTCGGCATCTATCTCTTGCATTTCCTCGCAATCGATCTGTTGGGGCCCTGGGCTCCGGATTTTCCGCCACTCAGTTGGCAGCTCGTCTTTCCGACGGCCGTCTTCGCCATCGCTTTGGCCGTCACGCGCCTTGCCGCGAAGGTACCATTGTTGCGCAAGGTGGTGATTTAGGCCTTCGCCTCGGCCTACAACCGGCGCCGGTCCGAGCCGACCGGACCCGACGCGCCGCGATGCGCAACAGGCGTGAGATCGGCAGGGGGCGCGGTCAGGCAATCGACGAGCTGCTCGCGGAGATCGCTCAGCGCGTCGGCGAAGACGTCGCTGTCGGGGCCAAGCTGCTTGGCCAGGCTCACCACGCTCGTATAGGCATAAAGCTCGGGCATGCAGTCGCCCTCGTCGTCTTGCACAGCGGTGGCGGAGCCCGCCGCGACCGGCCGCGCTCGGGATGGCGAGGATGCGCCGGCGACGGAGCAGGCGGCGGCGCCAAGGCAGAAGAGAAGCGCAATGAGAGATTTCATCGAAACACCGGCGAGCCCCGCGGCATGCGAGCTGCGGATGCAATGGCAACCACTATGCGCGCTCTCGCTGCGAAAGAGAAGCGCGCGGCCTCGGATCCATCCAAGGATAGGTACGGCCGCCGATCCGAAGCCTTGCGCGCGGGGAAGGTTGCCCCGATGACGAGGCTGCCTGAAATGCCGTGGCTAGGGCTTATTGCAGCTTCCAGGTGCCGTCCGGCTGGAGACACGCCACGCCATTGACGATCGAGCCGTCCTCCTGGCGCCATTTGCCGGAGGTGCAGCTCGGCCCCCCTTGGACGATGACGGGCGGCGGCGGGGCGACCACCACGGGCGGCGGGGGCGCGTAATAATATGGCGGGGGCGGCGGATAATAATAAACGGGTGGTGGCGGATAGACGGCTCCCAGGCCGATGAAGACTCGCGGCCCGCAGTGCCAGCAATGGTGCCAATAGGCATGGGCCGGCGTGGCGACCAACGAGAGCGCAAATACCAACCCGACGGCGCCGAATACGCCTTGCGCACTGCGCCGGAGCGCTTTCCGCAGAGACGAGCCGCGCATCGTCAATATACCTCTTAACCGTTAAAGCGTTCCCGGACCGCTACGATCCCTACAATTTAGTTACGCGCGACCGCGGCACAACCCTGCGGGCCAAGGTCGCGTGCACCAAGCGAAGTAGGCGTCATTCGGCGCGGCCGAGGCAGGCCGAAAGCTTTTCCCGCTGGCGGCCCTCGGCGTCGAAATTGGCGGGATCCAGCCAGCGCTCGAACCCCGCCCTGAGCTCGGGCCATTCCGTGTCGATAATCGAGAACCACGCGGTATCCCGATTGCGGCCCTTGTAGATGGTCGCCTGCCGAAAGAGCCCCTCATAGCGGAAGCCAAGGCGCGCGGCGGCGGCGCGCGAGGGCGCGTTCAAGGCATCGCATTTCCATTCGTAGCGGCGATAGCCCAACTCGTCGAAGACGCGGCGCATCATGAGGAACATGGCCTCGGTCGCGGCGGGCCTGCGCTGGAGCAGCGGCGAGTAGTTGATGTGGCCCACCTCGATCACGCCAGCGGCGGGATCGATACGCAAATAGCTCGCCACGCCGACGGCCTCCCCGCTCCTCAGATCGATGATGGCGTGGAACATCGGATCGTCACCGAGGCAGGTGCTGCGCATCCAGGCGCGATAGCCGTCGAGATCGGGAAACGGCCCATAGGCCAAATAGGTCCAGTTCCGCCCTTCCCGATCCACGGCATTGGCACGGAAAAGCGCCTCGGCGTGCCGATCGGGATCGATGGGCTCGATGCGGCAGCAGCGCCCCTCGATTGGCGTGCGCGATGGCCGCGGCCGCGGGGCCCAGCCCGGGAGGGGAAAGCCGATCGGCTGGCCAAGGTGATTGTGATTCTGATGCTTCGACATGGAAGGGCTCACCTCTAATCGTCGTAGCGGCGTCGGCACCGGCCGGTGCGGCGGCAACCTTAGGGCATGATGTCATGCTCTACCACGATCGACAGCCTTCCACGAGCGTTGTTCGGATGTGTCGCAAGGGCGACTCGCAGCCGGAACACCGCGACGGCGGCGCGGCCGGAGCGCTGCGCCCGAGGGTCAGACGCTGGCTGCGACGACCACCGCCGCGACGGCCGCCGCGGAAACCAGGCTCACGCGATCCGTTGCGGCGAAGACGATGGGGTCCGTATGCATCCTGCCGCGATGGGTCAGCACAACCATGCGGCCGATCCAGTAGATGAGGATGACGCAGATGAGCCACAGCCGCTCGGGCGAGTGGTAGAGAACCATGACTGCGGGGCTATTGATATAGAACGCGAAGACCATGACTGCCACATAGCCGCTGGCAGCCGCCATCGCCTCGAGCACGGGCAGATCGCGGAGCTGATAGCCGCGGCCGGAGGGATCGCCGCGGCCGCTCTCGAAGCAGGCGATGAGCTCCGTGCAGCGCTTGATGATGGCCAAGCTCAAGAAAAGGAAGATCGAGAATGCCACCAGCCACGGCGACAACGGCACGGCCACCGCCACCCCACCGGCGACGAGGCGCATCCCGTAGAGGCACGCAAGCATCAGCACGTCGACCATCATCTTGCGCTTGAGCCACAGCGAGTAGGTGAGCGTCAGCACGCCATAGCCCAAGAGGAGAGCCGTGAATGTCGAGGGCAAGTAATGCGCCAGCGCGCAGGCGGTCGCGAGCAGCGCCGCCACGAAAAGCGGTCCATGGGAAAGGGGGATGGCGCCGGAGGCGAAGGGGCGGCTCCGCTTGACCGGATGCTGGCGATCATTGCCGAGATCGAGCAGGTCGTTGATCAGATAGCTTCCCGAGGCAAACGTGCTGAAGCTGAGAAACGCGACCAGCAGGGTCAAGGCCGAGACGGGATCGATCTGGTGCGCGGCGAGAGCGGGAATGAGGATCAGCAGATTCTTCAGCCATTGATGAACGCGGCAAGCGCGGACATAGTCCATGAGCCGCAGCCTCCGGCTACCCATCTCCTGCGCCTCGGGAAAGCGCCTGCGAAGCCGGCGCCGCAATCCCCAAGTCGTGTTGACCATGAGCACGTCGTGCGCCCGCTCCCACACCTCGCGATCGGGGCGCGCATTGCCCGCGTAGTCGAAGCCGCCCTCGCCGAACGCCTCGCAAAGCGCCATCGCCTTCGCTTTGCCGGACAAATTGCTCTTGCCGTCGGAGGCGAAGACGCCGTCGAACAATCGCAGGTGCTGAGACAGCGCCTCCACATAGCGGCGGTCGGAGCCGGAAGCGAGATAGATCTTGCGGCCCTTTGCGCGCTCTTTGCGGAGAATCGCGATGAGCTCCGCGTTGAGCGGGAGGGTCTCGACGCGAAGCGCCGCTTCGCGCGCGATATAGGCCTTGATCGCCGCCCGGCCGCGAGGCAGGACCGCGACAGCGCCAAGCACCGCGCGCGGCTTTGTCGACAACAAGGCGAGCAGAGACTCGAGCAGCAGGTCGGATTTGATCAGCGTGCCATCGACATCGACGACGAGCGGCCGGTCTCCTTCGAGCGCGATGTCTCGCTTCCCCGCGGCGGGTGGGACGGCGTCGACAAGCGGCGCGGCCGATGGGCCAAGCATCGTCGAAGCGTCCTTGGGGTCACGGCCCTTGGCATGAATGGCGCGCAGCGCGGCCAGCAACGCTTCCGGTTGGTCGCCTGCAAAGCCGTTGACATCGTCGTCGGTCACAATGGAGTTCATGGGCCCCCGCTTATTCTCTCTAAGCGTTTCGAGCGGTACGCTCGGCCCACCGCGATGCGAATGCCTATGATTCGTATTCCGGCCACGTAAACCGGCAGGAACGCTTTCGCATCGACCATTGTGGTTCTAGGTCACTTTTGGGAGCGCCTTCCAGTGACCAACCTGTGACGCAACCGGCTTCCCCGATTCGTGACGTCGTCTTGAGCCCGGAAAATCACGTGTTTCTGCGACTCTTGCGCTTGCTATGCGGTTGTCACGATTGCGTGTGCCTGCTCGGAAACGAGCATGTCAGGATGACGAAGGAGCACGAACGAAGATGACAACCTCGTCCGTATTGGGAACATCCTCGACGCGCACGGCACCGAGGGCGCTTGCGAGTGCCTCGCCACCCCATTTCGCCGTAACGATGCAGGTCACCTTGAAGTCTCCGATCGCGCGGCGGACCGCGGCAATGCCGTTCGACGGGATGGGCACCGACGGGATCTCGGTTGTCGCCGTGAATGGCGCAGGGTTCAGCACCATGGCAATGGCTTGCGCACCGGAGCCGCGCTCGATGACGCTCGCTTCCGCTCGATACGCCGCGAGCTGCGCGCGCGCGTCGGCCAGGAAATTGCGCGCCTCGGTGATCCCATCCATCGCGGAGAAGAGGATCACGAGGATCGCGAGAATCACGAAGGCCGCTCGCGAGCCGGCCGCACGCCTGACCCCGAGCGCCGCGAGAACGGCGAGGGCGGGCAAAAAGCCTTCATAGCTGCGCAATATGGCATGCGCGCCGATCGCCGGCATCACGAAGACATAGGCGAAGATGATCGCCACGAGGAACGCGACGGGGCCGAGGAGGCCCCATCCGAGCACCGCCCGCTCCCTGGCCGCCACGATGGCGAGCCCGGCGGCGACCAGAGCCAGCATCGTCGCCGGCTCGCCGTAAAGGGACAGGAGGTGATGGAGGGTCTGGGCGAGCACCAGGAGCCGCTGGCGCGCCAGAGCCTCGACCCCGTTCGCGATCCAGCTCTGGAAATTCAGAAGGCTTCCGTATCGGTAAAAGTCTTCGAGATGATTGAAGTACAGGACCTGCGTAATCGACGAGTTCAAGAACCGGCCGAGAATGGCATAGGTCAGCAGGTGAGCCGGCAGGAGCGCGGCGACAAAGGCGGCGCAGAGCCAGATCGGCCGCCGCCACTCCCGGCGCAGCAGGCCTTGATGCTGCTGATCGAGCATCCGCTTCGCGAGCACCGCAGCAAAGGGCGCCCCGAGCAGAACCGCGTCGTTGCGGATCAGATAGGCAAGACCGATACAGCCGATGCCGAGCAGATCGGCCATCACGCCACGGGATTGCGCGGTGAACAGCGCCAGGAACCAAGCGACGGCAGCGGCATAGAAGCTTCCCGAATCCGGCGTCAGGGGCATCGTCCAGAAGGACGGCAGGCAGAGGCAGATGAGATAGCTCAGAACTGCGATGGTGCGGTCTTCGGTCGCCGACCAGGCCAAATAGGCGGCCGACAGCGCTGTCACCAGCGTCGCTATCGTGGCAATGACGGCACTCGAGCGGAGCGTGATCTCGCCGAAAGGCAGCGCAAGGCTCAGCAACAGGCTGGTGCCGGGCCGCCAGTACTCGGCGGCCAGGCTGGGAAGCTGCACATGGGGAACCTGATAGTTCCAAACGAAATCGACAAAGAAGTCGTGGTGCTGCGCCAACTCACGCGCCAAGGCGTAATAGAAGCAGGCGTCGGCGCCGCCGCAGAATACGACCTCGCGCGCCAAGGCGAGCTTGAGGCCGACGACGATGAGAGTGGCGAGTGCCGCGCCGCCGAACAGGAACCGAAAATGACTCCGGCTCGCGTGTCGGGCGTCCCCCACGCCGCCGCCGATGATCGTGTCCACCGCCCGGTTCCGTCCATGATCAGCGCCCGGTGGCGCCATAGCGTGACGTTTTCACTATCGCGGCCGGTCATTGTTGCGACCAGTGATCAAACCGTGTCCTCACGGTAATATGCTGAGCGATTCGGAGGATGCGGCGACCGCCGTACCGACGGCCTTGTCGTCTTGCCGGCGGCTGTCTTGCATTCCCATGACAACACATGAGAGGGGACGATGCTGAGCGGGGCGCAGCAGGATATCGGCGACGCGGTAAATTCGTTTCTCCTCGTCTATGCGGCGCTATTCCCCATCGTCAACCCGCTGGGGGCGGCGCCCGTCTTCATCAGCCTGACGCGTCATATGGCCGCCGATATGCGCCATGCGCTTGCCTGGCGCATCGCCTTGAACGGCTTCCTGCTCCTTCTCGGCTCGCTTTTCGTCGGCTCCCATGTCCTCGAGTTCTTTGGCATCACCCTGCCCGTCGTCCGTATCGCGGGTGGCCTCGTCGTCGCGGCGATGGGGTGGAAGCTTCTCAATGAAGGCGACGATCCCCAGGGCCGGCACGCCGAGGCGCCGCGCAGCGCCGCACTCGCGCTCAAGGATGCCTTCTATCCCCTGACCATGCCCTTGACCGTCGGGCCCGGCTCCATCTCGGTCGCGATCACCTTGGGCAGCGAGAAGCCGAAGGGTGCAACGGATATCACCGAGCTCGCCTTCCTCGGGGGCGCTGCCATCGCCGGTCTCGTCGGGATCGCCGCGACGATCTATGTGTGCTACCGCTTCGCCGACCGCATCGAGGGCGTCCTCGGTGAAGGCGGCATGAACGTCGTGGTGCGGCTTTCGGCCTTCATACTGCTGTGCATCGGCTTTCAGATCATCTGGAGCGGCTATACCGGCCTCGAAGCGCCGCTGCCCCATTGAGCGGGCTATCTCTTCTCCTTCTTCTCCCGCTCCTTGACGAGATGGGCGATCGCGCGCCCCAGCAGGTGGAACTCGTCGCGCCGGGCCGTGCCGCGCCGCCACGCCAGCCCGATCTCCCGTGACGGCTCGTCGGAGACAAGCGGGCGGAAGACGAGCCTCGTGCCCTTGGCAATACCCGCATCGATCGCGAGCTGGGGCAGGAGGGTGATGCCGAGGCCGTTATCCACCATCTGCACCAAGGTGTGCAGGCTGGTCGCCTCGAAGGCGTCGACGGGGCGCCGCGTATGGATGCCGCAGGCGCTCAACGCGTGCTGCCGCAGGCAGTGCCCGTCCTGAAGGAGAAGGAGCGGCTCGCCTTCCAGCTCGGAGGCCTTCACGCGCTTTTCCGCGGCGAGGGGGTGGTCGCGGGGAACGGCCAGGCTGAAGCGGTCCTCGAACAGCGCCTCGGTCTCCAAATTGCGCGCATCGTAGGGAAGCGCCATGAGGACGACATCGAGCTGGCCGTTCTCGAGCTGCTCGATCAGGCGCTCGGTGAGATCCTCCTTGAGATAGAGCTTGAGCTTGGGATAGGCGCGGCGCAGCGTCGGCAGGATCTGCGGCAGGAGGAAGGGGCTGATCGTCGGGATGACCCCCATGCGCAGCGCGCCGGATAGGGGCTCGCCGGCCGCCCGGGCATTGAGAGCCAGCTCCTCCGCTTCCTGGAGCACGCGGCGTCCGCGCCGCACCGTCTCCTCGCCAAGGGGCGTCAGCACGACCGAGCGCTTCGTGCGATCGACCAGCGCTGCGCCGAGGGTATCTTCGAGCTCCTTGATGCTTGCGCTCAACGTCGATTGCGTGACATGGCAGGCCGCCGCCGCCTTGCCGAAATGGCGATGCTCGGCGAGGGCCGTGAGATGCCGGAGCTGGCGGAGAGTGGGCAGGTTGATCATCGTCTTTTTCGATCACAGAAAAAGAAACAACTCGTTGGATCGCCTCGGAGGTCGTTCCCATTATTAGAGCACGACAGCCCCTAACCCGAAAGAAGACGGAGTTTGGAATCATGCTGACCATCGGCGACAAGTTCCCAAGTTTCGCGCTGAAGGCGGTCGTCTCGACCGACCCGAAAGCGGCATTCACTGACGTGACCGAGGCAAGCGATCCGGGCAAGTGGAAGGTCGTGTTCTTCTGGCCGAAGGATTTCACCTTCGTATGTCCGACGGAGATCGCCGCCTTCGGCAAGCTCGACGGCGAGTTTCGCGACCGCGACGCGGTGATCTACGGCGTCAGCATCGACAGCGAGTACGTCCATCTGGCGTGGCGGCAGAACCACGCCGACCTCAAGGAGCTGCCCTTCCCGATGCTGGCCGATATCAAGCGCGAGCTTTCCGGCGCTCTCGGCATCCTCGACAAGAAGGAGGGGGTCGCGCTGCGCGCCACCTTCATCGTCGACCCCGAAGGCGTCATCCGCTTCGTGTCGGTCAACGATCTGAGCGTCGGGCGGAACCCGCAGGAAGTGCTGCGCGTGCTCGACGCCCTGCAGACCGACGAGCTCTGCCCCTGCAACTGGCAGAAGGGGGACGAGGTTCTGAAGGCCGCCTAACTCAATCCGGCGCCGCGACGGCACGCTGTCGCGCGGCGCCGGACATCCCCTGCATTCGTGAAAGGAGAGGCGATCATGTCGCTCGAGGCCTTGAAGAACCGCTTGCCCGACTACGCCAAGGATCTGAAGCTCAACCTCTCAAGCCTGGCGAGCGAGACGGCGCTGAGCGAGCAGCAGCGCGCCGGCACTTTCATCGCCTCGGCCCTCGCTTCACGCAATGCCGAGGTGATTGCAGCACTCAATGCGGAGTTTGCGCCGAAGCTCGGCCCCGAGGCGCTGGAAGCGGCCAAGGCCGCGGCCGCAATCATGGGCATGAACAACATCTATTACCGGTTCGTGCATCTCTCGGGCTCGCCTGATTACAAGTCGATGCCGGCCAAGCTGCGCATGAACGTGATCGCCAGGCCGGGCGTGGAGAAGCGCGACTTCGAGCTGTGGTCGCTTGCGGTCTCCGCCGTCAATGGCTGCGGTACGTGCATCGAGGCGCATGAGCGCGAGCTGCGCAAGGCCGGCATGAGCGCCGAGGCCATCCAGGCCGCGGCTCGGATCGCCGCCGTGGTGCATGCCGTGGCTGCGACGATCGAGGGCGAGCGGGCGCTCGCCGCGTGAGCCGGGCAGCGGAACCGACGTCCGCTTAGGAGGCCGCCAGGGTCGTCGCGCCGGCGGCCTTCATCTTCTCGATCTCGGCGATCCGCGCGTCGCGCTCGCTGGCGGTCATTTGCCGCACCCCGCTCTGGGTCCAGTGGCGCACCCGTTCCAATAGCTTCTTCGGCGAGCCGGATTTGACAAGGTAATCGTCGGCGCCCGCCTTGAGGGCTTCGGCCAGGAGATCGAGCTCGAAAACCGCCGAATGCAGCAGGATCGGCAGGGCGATCGGCTTCGATTTGCGGATCTGGCGGCAGCACTCGATGCCGTCGATCCCCGGCATCATGATGTCAAGGACAACCAGCGACGGCGTATTTCCGTAAAGGAAATTGAGGCAGTCCTGACCGTCGGCCGCCTGCACAACGAGATAGCCATTATATTTCAGGATGTCGTTGTAAAGCCGCCGCTGGCTGGGGTCATCATCGACGAGCAGGACGAGGCGCGATGTCATGGGCATCCGCACATTGCAATTTCCATCTGCGGACGGTAGGCGGACATGCCTAACAAAACCTTAACGGCCCACCGTCGCCCGACTTCCGTTACCTGAGCCCCACCTCTCGAAGCCGCAGAGGCCACCTGCCGCGCCCTTTTGCCGCCCGGCGCGCCGGGGTTCGGTGTTAAGCTGGTGCAGCGATGTCGCCACCCGCCGCACTGGACGCCCTGACGGCGCTGCCGTCCCATGTGAACCTCACCGCCTTTGCCATCGTAGCCTTGGCGGCGCTGGCTTGCGGCATGCTGTTCACCCGCCTCAGGCAGCCGGCCGTCGTCGGCTATATTCTCGCCGGCGTCATCCTGGGACCATCGGTGCTCGGCCTGATCAGGAGCCGCGATACGGTCGAGCTCCTCGCCGATCTCGGCGTTCTGATGCTGCTCTATCTCGTCGGGATGGAGCTCAGCCTGCGCGGCTTCAAATCGGTGTGGCGCATCGCCATCGTGGCGGTCTGCGTCCAGCTCGCCGGCGCCGTGCTGGTCATGCTCGGCCTCTCCTATCTGCTCGGCTGGTCGTCGCGGCTTGCGACCCTGCTCGGGTTCGTCGTCGCCCTCTCGAGCACGGCGGTCGCCATCAAGATGCTGGAGGATCTCGGCGAGCTGCGCAGCCGCCTGGGCCAGGTGACGGTCGCGGTGCTGATCGCCCAGGACCTCGCCGTCGCCCCTCTCATGCTGATCGTCCACAATATGGGTGCCGCCCGCTTCGGCGCCGCGAGCGCCGTCAAGCTCGCCGTCGCCATCGCGCTCCTCGTGGCGCTCACCTGGTATCTCTCCCGGCGTCAGCGAATCCACCTGCCCTTCGCCCATTGGGTGCGCGGCAATCTCGACCTCACGGCGGTCGCCGGGCTTGCCTTCTGCTTCGCAGCGGCGGCGCTTTCCGGCCTGGTCGGCCTTTCTCCCGCCTATGGCGCCTTCCTCGCCGGGCTGATCATCGGCAACAGCGCGGAGCGCCATGCCGTGCTGTCGACGATGCAGCCCATCCAGAGCGTCCTGCTGATGATGTTCTTCGTCTCCATCGGGCTGCTCGCGGATCTCGCCTACATCTTTGCCCATTTGCCCGAGGTGGTGGTGGTCCTGATGCTGGTGACCTTGTGCAAGACCACCTTCAACGTGCTGCTCCTGCGCGGGCTCGGCGAGCCGTGGACACGTGCTTACTTTTCTGGTGTGCTGCTCAGCCAAGTGGGGGAATTCTCCTTCATCCTCGCCGCGGTGGGCCTCTCCGCCGGCGTGATCGACCCCGTCCATCACCGTCTCGTCGTCGCCGTCACCGTGCTCTCTCTCGTGATCAGCCCCTTCTGGATGACGTCCGCGCGGCGCATCGAGCGCATCGCCCGGCTTGGCACGCCTTCGGGCGCCGAGATCTTCCGCCTCGTCTATGGCGCGCCCGCGGAGCGCATCATCGCCGGCGTGGGCTGGGTCACCGTTCGACTCGGCTTGCATTTCGAGCGCCCACGGGGCGAGTCGAAGCTGCCGCTTCTCGGCCTTGGCTGGCGCCGCAGGCGGAAGGGCTGAGGCGATGCCCGATTGCGCTTTCGAGCAAGCGGCCAGCGCGCGCACCGGCGACGGTGTCGTTTGCGGCATCGACGAAGCGGGGCGAGGGCCCTGGGCCGGGCCGGTGGTTGCCGCCGCGGTCGTGCTCGGCGACGGCCGCGGCAATCTCGCCGGGCTGCCGAGGCTGCTTCGCGACGAGCTCGACGACTCGAAGCGCCTCCTCCCCGCGCATCGCGAGGTGCTCTACGCAGCACTGATGGCGGCGGCGCGGCGCGGGCGCGCGCGTTTTGCCGTGGCGGCGGCGAGCGCCGCCGAGATCGACCGCATCAACATCCTCGCTGCCACCCATCTCGCCATGACGCGAGCCGTGCGGGCGCTGGGGATGCTGCCGGCGCTTGCCCTCGTCGACGGCGACCGCCCGCCGTCCCTTCCCATGCCGGTCGAGACGATCATCGGCGGTGATGGGCTCAGCCTCTCGATCGCGGCGGCCTCCGTGCTTGCGAAGGTCACTCGCGACCGGCTGATGGCGCGGCTCGATCCGCGCTATTTCGGCTTCCGTTGGGCACAGAATATGGGATATGGCACGCTCGAGCACCGCGAGGCCTTGTGGCGATTCGGCCCCACGCCTCACCACCGCATGAGCTTCGCCCCGGTCCGCGAGGCGTGGTCCGAGCTGCGCGCCCGCTCCAAGCTTAAGTGATTGACTCCACAAAATTATTGACCCGGCGACTCGCTTGACTCAAAGTGGCCTCCTCCGGGCGGGGGGGTCCATGAAGCCAAATCAAGTGCTGGTCGGCGACTGCGTCGAGCTGATGGGCTGGTTGCCGTCGGGCTCGGTCGACATGATCTTCGCCGACCCTCCCTATAATCTTCAGCTTGCTGGCGAGTTGCATCGTCCCAACAACAGCCGCGTCGACGGCGTCGAAGCGGCGTGGGACAAGTTCGACGACTTCGCGACCTATGATTCGTTCACCCGCGCCTGGCTTGCCGCCGCGCGGCGCGTGCTCAAGGAGGATGGCACGCTCTGGGTGATCGGCAGCTATCACAACATCTTTCGCGTCGGCGCCGCGCTGCAGGATCTCGGCTTCTGGGTCCTCAACGACGTGATCTGGCGCAAGACGAATCCGATGCCGAACTTCCGCGGCCGCCGCTTCACCAATGCCCACGAGACGCTGATCTGGTGCGCCAAGAGCCAGGATGCGCGCTATACGTTCAACTACGAAGCGATGAAGGCGCTCAACGACGATCTGCAGATGCGGAGCGATTGGCTCATCCCGCTCTGCACGGGAGCCGAGCGCCTCAAGGATGCCGACGGGCGCAAGGCGCACCCGACTCAAAAGCCGGAGGCGCTGCTCCACCGCGTCATCCTTGCGGGCACGAAGCCGGGGGCCCTCGTCCTCGATCCCTTCTTCGGCACCGGCACGACCGGCGTCGTCGCGCGGCGGCTCGGCCGGAGCTATATCGGCATCGAGAAGGACCCTGAGTACGCCCGGCGCGCCCGCGAGCGCATCGCGCAAGTCGCCGCTCCCGACCCCGCCGCGGTCGAGCTGCGCAGCAAGCGCGAGGAGCCGCGCATTCCCTTCGGCTGGCTCGTGGAGCACGGCCTCCTGAAACCGGGAGAGGTCCTCTCCGATCCTTCGCGGCGGTGGACGGCGAAGGTGCGTGCGGACGGCACCCTGATTTCCGCCGACCATCGCGGCTCGATCCACCAGGTCGGGGCCGCCGTGCAGGGAGCGCCCGCATGCAACGGCTGGACCTTCTGGTATGTCGAGAGGCGGGGGCGGATGGTGCCGATCGATGCGCTGCGCCAGCAGCTTCGGGCCGGACTCGAGCGCGTCTCCTAGACGATGTTCGCGCTCCACCCGCAGCTCGCCGCGGATACCCATCTCATCGCCGACTGGCCACTCTCGCGCGTTCTTCTCATGGACGACCGGCGCTTTCCCTGGCTCATCCTCGTGCCGCGCCGGCCGCAGCTTTGCGAAATTCACGATCTGGCGCCCGCGGATCGCGCGCAATTGATGGAAGAGATCGTGCGCGCCTCACGCGCGCTGAGCAAGGCTTGGGCACCCGACAAGATCAACGTGGCGGCGCTCGGCAATGTGGTGCGGCAGCTCCACATCCACATTGTCGGCCGGCGCAAGGACGACGCCGCGCAGCCCGGCCTGGTCTGGGCCGCTGGCCCGGCGCAACGCTACAGCCCGGCCGCCCTGGCGGATGTGATCGGTCGCGCCAAAGCCGCGCTCGCCGATTAACGCTGCGACCGCGCGCTAAGCCGTGCCGACGGCCTTGCTCTCGGCGGCCGGTAGGGTCAGGCGGACCTGGAGACCACCGAGATCGGCCCGATCGAGCGTGACGCTGCCGCCGTAGAGCTCGGCGATGTCGCGGACGATGGCGAGACCGAGCCCGCTGCCCGGCACGGCTTCGTCGAGCCGCTTGCCCCGCTGGAAGAGCTGGGCGCGCTCATCGGGCGAGAGGCCGGGGCCGTCATCCTCGACGACGACGGTGAGGCGGTCGCCCGCATGCGCGACCGCAACGGCAACGCGCCCATGGGCCCATTTGCAGCCATTGTCCATGAGATTGCCGAGCATCTCCTCGAGGTCCTGGCGCTCGCCACGAAAGCTCGCGTCGCGATCGCCGCCGACCGTGATCTCGATATGGCGCTCGGCATGGATGCGCTCGAGCGTTCGCTTGAGATCCTCGACGGCGGGCAGCACCGCGGTGCGCACGCCCAACACACCGCTCATCGCGGCGGCGCGAGCGCGGGAGAGGTAATGGTCGACCTGCCGGCGCATCACATCCGTCTGCCGCAAGACCGAGTCTGCAAGCTGCCCCTTCTCCCGCGCCGCCTCGTTGGCCAACACCGCAAGCGGCGTCTTGAGCGCATGGGCGAGATTGCCGACATGGGTGCGGGCGCGCTCGACCACATCGGCATTATGCTCGAGAAGCGCGTTGAGCTCCTCGGCGAGCGGCTGCACCTCGGCGGGGAAGCTGCCGGCCAGGCGTTCCGTCCGACCGGCGCGGATGGAGCTGAGGCCTTCGCGCATGCGTCGAAGCGGCGTCAGACCGAAATGCACCTGTATGAGCACCGCCGCAATCAGCCCGAAACCGAGTGCCGCCAGGCCATAGGTCAGGATCTCGTTGAAATGCGCGACTTCGCGGCTGATCTCGCTTTCCTCGGCAGCCACCATATAGCGCAGGCGATGGGGGAATCCCGGCAATGACACGTTCCGCTCGACGACCCGCAAGGAGCGCCCGTCGGGCCCATCGGCGATGTAAGTGTGGAGCGCGCCGTCCTCTCCTCCCTTGTCGTTGAGCGTCATATCCCAGAGGGAGCGCGAGCGCAGCACCGGCCCATGAGCGCCGGAGACCTGCCAATACCACCCGGAATAAGGCTGCGTGAAACGCGGCTCACCCAGGCCGCGCGCAAGCTCGAGTCGTCCCGCATTGCCGGCCCGACTGACCGCGATCAGGCTCTCCAAATAGACTTGCAGGCGTGCGTCGAAGCTACGCTCGACCGAGTCCTCGAAGATGTCCGAGAGCAGAAACCCGCCTGCAAGCAGGCCGGCGGCAAGCCAGAGGCCCGCCCCCGCGACCAGGCGGAAGGCGAGCGAGTTCACCTTCACGTAGGCTCTCCGCGACCCTCGTCGCCGCGGGTCGGTGCGGTGCGCCCCTTCATCCGCTCGTCGGGCGCGATGAGCTGATAGCCGAGTCCGCGCACGGTCTGGATCATATCGGCGCCGATCTTCTTGCGCAGACGGCCGACGAATACCTCGATCGTGTTCGAATCCCGATCGAAGTCCTGGTCATAGAGGTGCTCGGTAAGCTCGGTGCGGGAGACGACGCGGCCCCGATGATGGAGGAGATAGGCGAGGAGCCGATACTCCTGCGCCGTGAGCTTGACCGTGGCGCCGCGGAGCGTCACACGCGAGCTGCGCGTATCGAGGCGCAGCGGCCCGCACTCGATCTCGGCGCTGGCGTGGCCGGCCGCGCGCCGAATGAGCGCCCGCAGCCGCGCCAGCACCTCCTCCATCTGGAACGGCTTGGTGACGTAGTCGTCGGCACCGGCATCGAAGCCGGAGACCTTCTCGCTCCAGCGATCGCGCGCCGTCAGGATCAAGACGGGCATGTTGCGGCCGGCGCGGCGCCAGCGCTCCAACACGGTGATTCCGTCCATCACCGGAAGGCCGAGGTCGAGCACGACGGCGTCGTAGGTCTCGGTTTCGCCGAGGTAATGGCCCTGCTCGCCGTCATGCGCGACGTCGACGGCGTAGCCGGCCTCCCGCAGCGCATCGGCAAGCTGGCGCGCGAGGTCGGGCTCGTCTTCGATGGCGAGAATTCGCATGGCTATCGGCAAGCGCTGTCAGCGCCGCGTCCTTTGACCTGGAGAATCTCGGTCGTCGACGCGTCGATGTCGAGCCTGAGCACGTCACCTTTCGGCATCATCATGCGCAGCTCGTAGAGCCAGAATTGCCGGCCGTTGCGGGAGGATTGCTCGAGCTCGACCTCGATCACCTTGCCGCCGCAGCGGCTCTGCACATTGCCGACGATCTCCTTGAGCGGCCGGATCTCACCGGCCTCGAGCGCCGCGCGGGCGCGCTCGTGATCGTCCCCGGCGGCGGCGACTCCCGCTGCTCCCAGCGACAGCAGGATGGCCGCCAGCCCGACATCCAGGAAGTCACGCATCGAGCTGTCATACGGCTCGGGAGCTGAACGCCACATGAATGATTCTCTCAGCATCGGTTCAGGGAGGATAGGAGAAACTCCGTGCCGAAACAAACCACCTCGGGTTTCGCCGGACGACCGAACAGCGTCCGCAGCGGGCTCGGCCGAAGGGTCGTGGCGGATGTGGAGCAAGGGCATTTTGCAATGCGCGAGACTCGCGCTTTCATGGCGGCTTTCGCCGCAGCGCTTGCGTCGGTGCTCGGTATGGGGACCACGGCTGCGGCCGGCTCCAACAGCGCTCCGCAGGATTATCACGCCGACGCCGCAACCGGCGCCGTTCTCCCGACCTGGCTGGTGCGCTTCAAGCTGCGTCAGCTCGGATATCAGGACCTCGGCGATATCGTCGACATGGCTGACGGCTTCGCCGTCGAGGCGCGCGACCGCTGGGGGCGCCGCGTCCGCCTCTTCGTCGATGCGCGGCGCGGCGAGATCGTTCCGCGGCGCGGCTACGGTCTCGCGCATTTGCGCGCGGCGGACCTGCCTGCCCATCTCGATGCCCTCGGCTATCGCTGCCTGGGGGTCCTTGCCTATCGCGATGGCTGCTACCGGGCCGTCGCGCAAGACCCGGCAGGATGTGAGCTGCAGGTCAACATCGATGCCTATACGGGTGCCGTATGGACGTGATGCGCGCCGCAGAAGTCATCGGGGGCGTGGCGCTCCCGGAAAGGCAATTGGACATGCGCCGTCGAGCCGGAGGGAAGAAACCGCCGCATAACCCCTGAGTGCGGCACTCGGCCGTCGCCTGCGCTCCGCTCAATTTTCGTGAGCGAGCGCGTGGGCGATGACCTTCTTCATCACGGTCGGCAGCGCATAGTCGGAGAGACGGTCGAGGCGGCACCAGTGGGGTCCTTGCCCCTCGTTCACCCCCTGAGGTTCCTCGGCCGTCTCTCTGACATGCCCCGCCACAACGGAGAGCTCTAACTCGAAATGGGTAAATCCGTGGCGCACCACCCCGGGCAGCGCCCGCCACTGAGCGGAAAGCGGGGCGTGGACCTTCGCCTCTTCCAAGGTCCAGGCATCCGCGCGCCACGCCGTCGAGGGCAGCTCCATGAGCCCGCCGAGCAGCCCCTCCTCCGGCCGCCGCTGTAGAAGCACCTCGGCGCCATCGCGCACCAGCCAGAAGGCGACGCCTCTCCGCAGCGGCCGTACCGGCTTGGCCGCCCGGCGCGGCAGCTCCTCCGCCAGTCCCTGGGCGCGCGCAGCGCAACGGGGCTGCCACGGACAGAGGACGCAGCGCGGCCGGCGCGGCGTGCAAATCACCGCACCGAGATCCATCACCGCCTGGGCGTAATCGCCGGGCCGCTCGGCAGGCGTAAGCGCGGCCGCGAGGGTGCGCAGCCGCGGCTTCGCGCCCGGCAAGGGCGTCGCCACGCCGAAGAGGCGCGCCATGACCCGCTCCACGTTCCCGTCCACCACCGTGGCCGGCTCGTCGAAGGCGATCGCTGCGATCGCCGCCGCCGTATAGGGGCCGATGCCGGGCAGCTTGGCGAGGGCTGCGGCATTGTCGGGAAAGCGGCTGCCGTGGCGATCCCGCACCTCCCGGGCGCAGCGATGGAGGTTGCGGGCGCGCGCGTAATAGCCGAGCCCCTGCCACGCATGCAGGACCTCGTCCTGGTCGGCACGCGCCAGCGCATCGACGTCCGGCCAGCGCGCGAGGAAACCGTGGAAATAGGGCTCTACGGCCTTGACCGTCGTCTGCTGCAGCATGATCTCGCTCAGCCAGACGCGATAGGGGTCCGCCCGCAGCCCCGGCGGCGACCGCCAGGGCAGGGAGCGGCGATGGCGGTCGTACCAGGCGAGAAGGCGCGCCGCCAATTCGCGCGCCTCGCGGCGAGAAAATGTCACGGCGGGTGCGCTTGTGGTGCTTCGTCGCATGGGGGCATAAGATTAGCGATTGAGAGGACGACGCGACAGCCGCGGATACGCGCGACATGAGCCGAGTGGGCGGCGGCCCCAAGAGCTTGGGCGCATTCCTGCCTAAGCTGACGCAAGGTGCCATAGCTAGGCGCGGCTTCGCCGAAGCCGGCCTGATCACCGACTGGGACGCGATCGCAGGCGAAGCGGTCGCCGCCCATGTTGTGCCGGAGCGCCTCGAATTTCCCCGGGGCGAGCGCATGGCTGGCACGCTTCATCTTGTCGTGGAGAGCGCCTGGGCCGTGGCTCTCCAGCACCTCGAGCCCCAGCTGATCGAGCGCATCAATGCCAGCCTGGGCTACGGCGCCGTAGCACGGCTCAAATTGCGCCAGGGCCCATTGCCGCGCCGGGCGCGGCCGAGCGCGCCACCTTCGGCCGAGGTCGATCCCGAAGCCCGCGCCGCTCTTGCCGACAAGACCGCGTCCATCGAAGATGCAGGGCTCCGCCAGGCCGTCGAGCGGCTGGGCTTGGCCATCCTGTCGGGCCCTGGCCGCCGCGGGAATGGTTAGGCCGGGCGTTTATCCACAAGATTTTGGCGGGCTCATCGGCAAGGCCGCTTGTGGCGGCGAAGACGCCTGGCCTATACTCAACATGTAGTAGCTAGGAGGTCGTTTTGGGCCGTTTCCTACAAAGATTTGTGATCGCCTTCGCCGCCATTTTGGCCTTTGCCGGAACAGCGCGAGCGCTGACGGTCCAAGAGATGCTGGACGAGGGGACGCTCGGGAATCCCAAGGCCCCAGTGACCATCATCGAATACGCCTCCCTCACCTGCCCCCATTGCGCCAATTTTGCCAACCACACCTTCGAGGCTCTGAAAGCCAAGTACGTCGACACCGGCAAGGTGCATTTCATCTTCCGGGACTTCCCCTTCGACCAGGTGGGGCTCCGCGCGGCCATGATGGCCCGCTGCGGCGGACCGGGCAGCTTCTTCGGCTATATCGCCATGATCTACAAGACCCAGGACAGCTGGATCGAATCGAAGGACCCGATGGGGGAGATCGAGAAGATCGGGCGGCTGGGCGGCATGACCAAGCAGCAGTTCGACGCCTGCATGAACGACAAGGCGCTCCTCGACGGCATTCTCAAGGTGCGGCAGGACGCCATCGACAACCTCAAGGTCGATGCGACGCCAACCTTCTTCGTCAACGGCGTCAAGCACGAGGGCGATATGTCGATCGATGAATTCGACAAGATCCTGGCGCCCCTTCTCAAGAATGCCTCCTAGGCCCTCAGACAGCGACGGCACGCCTTGATCCATTTCTCACGTCTTCGGCTTTCCGGGTTCAAATCCTTCGTCGAGCCGACCGAGCTCATCATCGAGCCCGGCCTGACCGGCATCGTCGGGCCGAACGGTTGCGGCAAATCGAACATCGTCGAAGCCGTGCGATGGGTGATGGGCGAGACCTCGGCGAAGCAGATGCGCGGCGGCGAGATGGACGATGTCATCTTTGGCGGCACCGAGGACCGACCGCCGCGTAACATCGCCGAGGTCCAGATCGTGCTCGACAATCGCGAGCGCGCGGCACCCGCGGCCTTCAACGACGGCGACGATCTCGAGATCGTCCGCCGCATCGAGCGCGGCGCCGGCTCCCATTACCGCATCAACGGGCGCGAGGTGCGCGCACGGGACGTGCAGCTTCTCTTCGCCGATGCCGCCACGGGCGCGCGCTCGACGGCCCTCGTAAGCCAAGGCCGCATCAGCGCGATCATCAACGCGAAACCGACGGATCGCCGCTCTCTCCTCGAGGAGGCGGCGGGAATCACGGGACTCCATTCGCGCCGCCATGAGGCGGAGCTGCGCCTTCGCGCCGCCGAGTCCAACCTCGAGCGGTTGGACGACGTGATCCAAACCATGGAGGCCCAGCTGCAGGGCCTCAAACGACAGTCACGCCAGGCCAGCCGCTATCGCAATCTCTCGGATCACATTCGCCGCGCGGAGGCGATGCTGCTGCATCTGCGCTGGAAGATGTCGCTCGCCGGGGTGGAGAACGCGGCGGCCCTCTTCCGCGAGATCGAGAGCCTGGTCGCGGAGCTGACCGGCCGGGCTGCGGCACTCTCGAGCGAGCAGGCGGACGCGGCGGCGGCGCTGCCGCCGCTTCGCCACGCCGAGGCGGAAGCCGCCGCCGAGCTTCACCGCTTTGCCGTGGCGCGGGACGCCCTTGATGCGGAGGAGCAGCGGATCGCCGAGGCCCGCCGCGTCGTCGAGACCCGCCTCGCGCAGATCGCCGCCGATACCGCCCGCGAGGAGGCCCTGCTCGCCGATGCGAATGCGGCGATCGAGCGGCTGGCCGGGGAGACCCGCGAGATCGAGTCCGCGCAGGCGCAGGAAGCGGCCGCCATCGCCGCGGCGGACGAGCGCCTCCAGGCTGCGAACGCCGATGTCGCTGCGGAAGAAGCCGTCTTGAGCCAGATCGTCGAGGAGGTTGCCGCCGCCGAGGCGCGCCAGACGGCGCTTGATCAGCAGATCGCGGAGTTCGAGAGCCGCCGGGATCGCCTGGCGCATCGCCAGCGTGAGATTGGGGAGGAACGGCAGCGCCTTCAGGCCGAGTCGGGCGTTGCCGAAGCCCTCGCGGAGGCCCGCCGGGCCGTCGAGCACGCCGAAACGCAAGCCGAGGCCACCCGGCTGGCAGCCCAGGCCGCGGAAGACGGCCGGAGCGCGGCACAAGCCGCCGAGGGGTCCGCGCGCGAGGCCCTCCAGGCTCCGGAGCAAGGCCGCGCCCGGCTCGCGGCCGAGGAGAAAGCGCTCGCAGAACTGCTCGCGGCCGATAATCCGGATATGTGGCCGCCCTTGGTCGATTCGCTCGTGGTCGAGCCCGGCTTCGAGACCGCCCTCGGCGCGGCGCTTGGCGAGGACCTTTCCGCCTCGGCGGATGAGGGTGCCCCCATGCATTGGCGTGCCATGCCGCCGCTGGAGAGCGCCCTGCCGCTCCCCTCCGGATGCGTGCCGCTCGCCCAGCACGTCCAGGCGCCGCCGGCGCTCCAGCGCCGCCTCGGCCAGATCGGGGTGGCGCCGGATGAGGAGACGGGACGGGCGCTATCCGCCCGCCTCGCCCAAGGTCAGCGCCTCGTTACGCGGGAGGGCGCCCTGTGGCGCTGGGACGGCTTCACGGTGGCCGCCGGCGCTCCCACAGCGGCGGCCAAGCGGCTCAGCCAGCGCAACCGCCTCGAGGACGTCCGCACCCAGCTCGTCGGCGCGGCGGCCGCGGTCGAAGCGGCCCGAGGGCGCCTCAGCGAGGCCCAGGAGGCGATGCGCCTGGCGACGGCCGCCGAGCGCCGCGCGCGCGACGAGGCCCGCGAAGCCTTTGCGGCGCTCCACGCGGCGCGCGATGCGGAAGCCAAGCTGGCGCAGAAGGCGACGGCGCTAAGCTCGCGCCTTGCCGCCCTGGCTGAGACGACGGCACAGCTCGCCCTCGATCTCGATGCAACGGAGCGCCAGATCGCAGAGGCGCGCGAGGCGCGGGCAGGCCTTCCCGACCTGGGAGCCGCCCGTCAGCGCTTGGAGATGCTGCGTGGCAAGGTGGCCGAACGACGCGCCATCCAGCGCGAAAGCCAAACCGCCCATGACCGCTTGACCAGGGAGGCCGCCGCGCGCCGGAGCCGTCTCGAGCAGATCGTGGTCGAGCGTAGCTCTTGGGAAGGCCGTGCCGACGCCGCGCGCCGCCAGCTCGCTGCGCTTGCGGAGCGCAAGGGCGCGGCCGAGCGCGAGCGCGAGGAGCTCGCCGCCAAGCCGGCCGAGCTCGCCGTCCAACGCCGCATCCTTCTCGACCATATCGCCAAGGCGGAGGCGAGGCGCCGCGACGCGGCGGATCAGCTGGCCCAGGCCGAGAACCGCCTGAGCGCGGCCGATCGCGCCCTCAAGGCGGCGGAAGGCGAGCTCCATGCCGCACGCGAGGAGCGGGTGCGCCGCGAGGCCGCCGTCGCCCAGGCCGAGCTGGCTCGAGCCGCGCTCGTCGAGCGCATCGCCGAGCGGCTCAGCTGCCAGCCCGAAGAGACGCTGGCAATCGCCGGGCTCAAGGCCGACGAGCCGCTCCCCGAGATCGAGCCGATCGAGGTCCGCTTCCACCGGCTGGTGCAGGAGCGCGAGAATATGGGTCCCGTCAATCTCCGCGCCGAGCAGGAGGCGCGCGAGGTCGAGGAGCAGATCGCGACCTTGCAGGCCGAACGGACGGACCTGGTCGCCGCCATCGCCAGGCTGCGGCAGGCGATTGCCGAGCTCAACCGCGAAGGCCGGGAGCGGCTACTCGGCTCCTTCGAGGCGGTGAATAAGCATTTCGGCGAGCTCTTCGAGCGGCTTTTTGGCGGCGGCCATGCGCATCTGCAGCTCACCGAGTCGGAGGACCCCCTCCAGGCCGGCCTCGAGATCATGGCGAGCCCGCCGGGCAAGAAGCTCCAGTCCCTCTCCTTGCTTTCCGGCGGCGAGCAGGCCCTGACGGCGCTCTCTCTCCTTTTCGCCGTGTTCATGACCAACCCGGCGCCGATCTGTGTGCTGGACGAGGTGGACGCCCCGCTCGACGACGCGAATGTCGACCGCTTTTGCACCCTGCTCGACGAGATCGCCCACAGCTCGGCCACCCGCTTCCTCCTCATTACCCATCATCGCCTGACCATGGCCCGGATGGATCGGCTCTTCGGCGTCACCATGCCGGAGCGAGGCGTGAGCCAGCTCGTGTCGGTCGACCTCCAAGCCGCGGAGAGCCTGCGCGCAACGGCCTGATTTGAGAGGCAGAAAAGCACGGAAATAGTCGCTTTGACGCAGCGCCGCGCGCTTGACAGCCGGACCCCTGCTCCTTAAGGTGCGCCCCCGAATTCGGCTTGCGAGCCGTCCAGTCCGGGGGTTCGGACCAGGGGTTGCGCCACTTGTGAAAAGGCAGGCGTGAGGCCCATGACCGAGCGGAAGCCTCCCCACTCCCTCGAAGACCTCGACGCCCGCGTGCGCGAGGCCCAGCGCCGGCAGGCCGGTGCGGGTCCGGCGCGGGACAACGAGAAAGCCGGGGGCAGTGCTCTCGGCATGGCATGGCGGGTCGGCATCGAGCTGGTCTCCGCGCTCGTGGTGGGCGTCGCGATCGGCTATATGCTCGATCGCTGGCTGGGAACGAAACCTTGGCTGCTGATCGTCTTTTTCGTGCTCGGATCGGCGGCTGGCGTGCTCAACGTCTTTAGGGCGACGAGCGGGCTGGGTGGAACGGTCGGCTATCGCAAGCGGCTGACCGACGCCAAGCCGGACGGCAAGGGCAAGAATGGCGAAGGTTGAGAGCAAGCGGGGACGACATGGCCGAAGCCGGCGCGCATAGCCCCCTTCACGTATTCCAGATCGAGCCGATCGTGCCGATTCACATCGGCAGGTACGACGTCTCGTTCACGAATTCCGCGCTTCTCATGGTGATCGCGCTGGTGCTGACCACGCTCTTCCTGGTCGTCGGCATGCGCCGCCAGGCCCTGGTGCCCTCGCGATGGCAGTCGCTGGCCGAGATCTCCTACGAGTTCATCGCCAATCTTCTGCGCGATACGATCGGGAACGAAGGCAAGCGCTACTTCCCGATCGTCTTCACCATCTTCATGTTCGTGCTGTTCGGCAATCTGCTCGGCCTCATGCCCTACAGCTTCACCTTCACGAGCCATATCATCGTCACTTTCGCCCTGGCCATCTGCGTCTTCATCGCGGTGACGCTGCTCGGCATCGCCAGGCACGGGCTTCATTTCACGACGTTCTTCGTGCCCCCGGGAGTCTCTCCAGCGCTGTGGCCGCTCCTGATACCAATCGAGATCATTTCCTACCTCTCCCGGCCGATCAGCCTGTCGGTGCGACTTTTCGCCAACATGCTGGCGGGTCATACGCTCCTCCAGGTGTTCGCCGGCTTTGTCGGCGCGCTCGGGCTGTTCGGCATCCTGCCGCTGGCCTTCGTCGTGGCGCTCACCGGGCTCGAATTCCTGATCGCCTTCCTGCAGGCCTATGTCTTCACCATCCTGACCTGCCTTTACATCAACGACGCGCTGCACCTGCATTGATGCGGGCGCAGGCGAAGGGGTCGTCAGGCACCATATCAACCGGAAAATCCAACTGAGAGGACACAACAATGGATTTGGCAGCCGCGAAAGTCATCGGTGCAGGCCTCGCCGTCATCGGCGTCATCGGCTCGGGGGTCGGCATCGGCAGCATCTTCTCCTCGTTCATCAGCGCAGTTGGGCGCAATCCGGCAGCTCGCGGCGACGTCTTCACCATGACGATGCTGGGCTTCGCGCTCGTCGAGGCCATCGCGCTCTACGCCCTCGTCATCGCGCTCGTCATCCTGTTCGGCACCTGAGGCGATACGCCCGTTCGGCCGCGATCGATCCGGCGGAAGGCTCTAGGAGGCGGCGTCATGCCCCAACTCGATCCCAGCACCTATGTCAGCCAGCTCGTTTGGCTTGCCCTCACCTTCATCCCGCTCTTCGTCATCCTGTGGCGGGTGGCGCTGCCGAAGGTGGGCGCCGCGATCGAAGCGCGGCGCGCCCATATCGAGGCGGATCTCGACCGCGCGGCGGCGCTGCGCGACGAAGCCTCGAAGGTGCTGGCGGCCTATGAGAAGTCGCTCGCCGGCGCCCACGAGAAGGCGCGCGCCGAGCTGCGCAAGGTAGCGGACGAGATGGCGGCGGAAGCAGCGCAGCGTCACGCCGCCCTCGGCGCCAAGCTCGCCGAGGAGGTCGCCGCAGCGGAACGGCGCATTGCCGCCGCCAAGGAAACCGCACTTGCCAATATCCGCAGCGTCGCCGGAGAAGCCGCCGCCGCCGCAACCGAGCGGCTTATCGGCGTGAAAGTTTCCGGGCCCATGCTCGAGCAGGCGGTGGGTGCCGCGATCGGGGAGAAGCGGTGATGGAACTCCTCAACGATGCGGAATTCTGGGTCAGCATTGCATTCCTGATCCTGATCGCGCTCGTCTACAAGCCGATCAAGCGCTCCCTCGCCGCCGGACTCGACGGCCGCGCGGCCAAGATCAAGTCCGAGCTCGACGAGGCGCGGCGGCTGCGCGAGGAGGCCCAGGCGCTGTTGGCCGAATATCAGTCCAAGCAGCGCGCGGCCCTCGCCGATGCCGAGAAGATCGTCAGGCATGCCGGCGATGAGGCGGAACGCAACCGCCTCCAGGCCCAAGCCGATCTCGCCGCCTCGCTCAAGCGGCGGGAGCAGCAAGCGGTCGACCGCATCGCTCAGGCGGAGGCCAAGGCCCTCGACGAGGTCCGGGCACTCGCCGTCGAGATCGCGGTCGGCGCGACGCGCGCCTTGCTCAAGAGCAATCTCGATGCCACGCGGGCATCAGCGCTCGTGGACCAGGCGATCGCTGAGCTCCCGCAGCGACTTCACTGAGCGCGGCCGAGCCTATTTGCGCTTGCCCGAGAGTAGTCGGCGGCGACCCTCGGGGCTGAGCTGGTCCACCGCCTTGAGGAGCGCGTCCTGGACCTCTGCGATGAAGGCGTCGTGCCGCGTCCGCAGATCCGCCATCGCCTTGGCCAGGGCCTCGTGATCAAACGGCTCGGCCATCAATTTGGTGCGCAACTCCCGGCGTGCCGATTGCAGCTCGGCAAAGCGTTGAGTGAGATCGGCCTTATCGCTGTCGAAGGCGGCGCGCAGTGTCGCCGCATCCTTGCCGTCCAGCTTCGATGAGAGCCGTGCGACGATCGCGTCCGGGCCGCCGGGCGGGGGCCGCGGCGACCTCCATTCCGGCCGCACCAGGCGGGCGACGACGAAGCCGATCAGGAAAACGTTCAGTGCCAGCGAGATAAAGACGACGATCCGCAGCCCACGCGAACTCATCCCGCTCATAAGCCGCTGACCTCGCCCGCCACATCGCTCGTCAAGGTCTGGGCCACGTCGAAGGAGGCGGGATCATAAGTCTGCCGCTCCACCTGGAACGTGCCCGTCACGATTCCCAGAACGGCAACCGCCGCCAGAACGGCCGCGCGCGGCCAAAACGACGCCGTACCGGCGAACAGATCGAAGCGCTTTCGCGGCGGCGTGCTGGTGCTCCGCGCTACGACGGCGTCGATCAGGCGCAGCTCGTCCGCCCTCTCCTGAGAGACGACGAAACGGTCGAGCACGGCATCGAGCCGTCGCGCCTCATCGAGGGCGCCGGCTGCCGCGGACGACGAGGCGAGAAACGCCGCCGCCTCGGCCCGTATCTCGGCAGGCCAGCGACGGAGGGACGCGCCATAGGCGTCCAAGTAATATTTGAACTGCTCGAAGGTCATTATCATTATTCTTCCTCCTTGGGCCCAAGGCCGCCGAACGATCCCAATCTGCTCTTCAGAGTTCGACGCGCCCGCACGAGCAAGGCCTCGAGGGCGGAGACCGATACCGAGAGGGCCTGAGCCGCCTCAAGATTGCTCATCTCTTCGTAATAGCACAAGACCAGCGCCGCGCGCTGACGCTCGGGCAACTCGCCAACCGCGCGCGCCACGGCCCGGCTGACTTCATCGTCGTAGACCTTTGCCAGGGCGCTACGTCGCGGGTCGGGCGGGTCCCCGGCGCTCTCCAGCGGCAGGAAGTCGCCGCGCCTGCGCCGGTCGAGACAGAGGTTCACCACGATGCGGAAAAACCAGGTCGTAAATTTGCCGCGTCCGGGCTGCCAGGTATCCGCCTTGGTCCAAAGCCGCAGGAACGCCTCCTGCACGAGCTCCTCCGCGTCGCTCGCATTGCCGGTCATGCGCTGCGCCAAGCGCATGCTGCGCGGCGTGTGGCGCGTCACGAGCAGGCGAAACGCCTTGCCATCGCCCTCGGCCGTCCGCGCCACCAAGGATTCGTCCGATTCCGCGTCTTCCGATTCCATGCCGCCGGTCACCTGCATGATGATCGGCGCTCGACGAGCCGAGAGCCGGCCCAAGCGCGCAATCGGGCTCCTTATACCAATCGCGGTGCCGATGTCAGCCGCGATAGCCATGGAACCGAAGCAGCGCGTCCGCTGCCTTACGCTGATCATCGTTCAAGCGATCGTAGAGCGGCTTGAACGCCGTGGCAAAGTCGGTGATGGCTTGGGCCTTCGCCTGCATGATTTGCTGCTGCAGCGCGAGGCGCTCGATAGCGTCCTGTGGATCGTGCCGCTCGGCTTCGAGCCGGGCGCGGAGCGAGCCCAATGTCGAGGCGCTATGGCGCATCGCCTGGGCGACCTTCCTCCATTCGCCGCCCTGCGCGGCAGTGATCCCGAGCTCCGATTTCAGGAGGGCGATATGGCTGTCGATGCGATCGGCTTGAGGCCACGGCGTCATCCCGGAATCGCTCCAACCGTGGGCGGCGCCAAGAAGCGGCAGGGCTACGGTGCCCGCAAGCCCGACGGCGACTACTCCCGCGATCACCATATTCCTGGACCCGTTCATCAAGGCACCCGGACCTTCGCGCAGCCGCGGTCGGCCCTCTGCCAGCCGTCCCGGCGCTATGCCCATTATACGGGTAAGGATCGGGGAACCTTGCGGCCGCCTTGCTTCAAGCCGGGCCCGTTCCAGCTGGCCTGGAACTGGAGCGGTCCCGTCCCGGTCAGCGGACCGGGGGCGGGTCCCGTCTGGTTAATGGCCCGGCTGATCTCGAAGCCGGTCGACGAGCGAAGGGGCTATTCCGCAGCGCGGGACGCCGGTTGCGGCGGACGCCACCTTAGCACCGGCTTGCGCGCGGCGGCCGTTTCGTCGAGGCGGCGACGGGGCGTGAAATAAGGCGCGCCATGGAAGCGGCTCACCTCGCCGGGCTGCCTTGCCCGCTCGGCGAGGCCGCGCACGACGGCGATGAACTGATCGAGCGACTCCTTGCTCTCCGTCTCTGTCGGCTCCATCAGGAGGGCGCCGTGGACGACGAGGGGGAAGTACATCGTCATCGGATGATAGCCCTCGTCGATCATCGCCTTGGCGAAATCCAGGGTGGTCACCCCGGTATCCTTGAGGAAGCGATCATCGAACAGCGCCTCGTGCATGCAGGGTCCGGCGAAGGCCGGGGTGAGCAGGTCTTGGAGCCGCACCATCAGATAGTTGGCGTTGAGAACGGCATCGCCGGAGGCTTGCGCGAGACCGTCGGCGCCATGGCTCATCATGTAGGCGAGAGCGCGGACGAACATGCCCATCTGCCCGTGAAAGCCCTTGAGGCGGCCAAAGGGTCGGGCGCCGCTCGGCGCGTCGGCCTCGTGCTCGATCAAGCGGAAGCCCTCGGGCCCGTGCGTCACGAACGGCAAAGGAACGTAAGGAGCCAGCGCGGCGGAGAACACCACTGGGCCGCTTCCCGGGCCGCCGCCGCCATGGGGGGTGGAAAAGGTCTTGTGCAAATTGATGTGCATGCAATCGATGCCGAGATCACCCGGCCGCACGCGCCCGACGATGGCATTGAAATTGGCGCCGTCGCAGTAGAAGAAGCTGCCATTCTTGTGGAGCGCGTCGGCGATCTCGAGCATGTCCGGCTCGAAGAGCCCGCAGGTGTTCGGATTGGTCAGCATGAGCGCCGCCACGTCGGGCCCGAGCTTCTTCTTGAAGGCGTCGAGGTCCACGCGCCCATTCGCGTTGGCGGGTATGGCGTCGACGCTGAACCCGCATTCCGCCGCCGTCGCCGGATTGGTGCCATGCGCGGATTCCGGCACCAGCACGCGCCGCCGGGCGGATTCGCCGCGCGCTTCGAGCGCTGCGCGGATCGCGAGCATGCCGCAGAGCTCGCCATGAGCGCCGGCGCCGGGCGAGAGGGCCACCGCGGGCATCCCGGTCAGCGTCTTGAGCCAATGGGCGAGACGGTCGATCAGGGCAAGCGCTCCCTGTATGGAGCTCACCGGCTGCATCGGGTGCAAATCCCCGAGCCCGGGGAGCCGCACCACCTTCTCGTTGAGCCGCGGATTGTGCTTCATCGTGCAGGAGCCGAGAGGATAAAGGCCGCTATCGATGCCGTAATTCTTCTGGCTGATGCGCGTGAAATGGCGCACGACCTGCGGCTCGGAGAGGCCGGGCAGGCCGATACGGCCATGCCGCTCGAGCATGCCGAGGCGTTGCGTGACACTGGGCGGCTCGGGAAGGTCCACGCCGGTGCGGCCCTCCTTGCCCTGCTCGAAGATCAGCGGCTCCTCGATCTGCAAGCCGCGATTCCCGCTCACCGTGCCGACGGGGGACGACGCATCCGCCTCGGCCGGGCGGGCCTTGCGATCCTGAGAGAGATCCATCACAGCACCTCCTCGAGCGCCTTGGCGAGCGCCCCTATATCGGCGTCGGTGTTCATTTCGGTTGCGGCCACCAGCAAGAGGTTTGCGAGTGGCGATTTGTCGGGATAGAAGCGCGAGACAGGCACGCCCGCGAGGATGCGGCGCCCGGCGAGCGTGTCGACGATCTGCGCCGCGGGCTTCGGCAGACGTAGCGTGAATTCGTTGAAGAATGTGTCGTTGACGACACTCACGCCTTTGACCTTGCCGAGCCGCTCGGCGAGTTGCACCGCCTTGGCGTGATTGAGGGCCGCAAGCCGCGTGAATCCTGCTTCGCCCAAGAGCGAGAGGTGGATGGTGAAGGCAAGGGCGCAGAGCCCCGAATTGGTGCAAATGTTGCTCGTCGCCTTCTCGCGCCGGATATGCTGCTCGCGGGTGGAGAGGGTGAGGACCCACCCGCGGCGGCCATCCACATCGACGGTCTCGCCGCAGAGCCGCCCCGGCATCTGGCGAACGAAACGCTCGCGCGTGGCGAAGAGCCCGAGATAGGGTCCGCCGAAGCCGAGCGGCACGCCGATGGACTGGCCTTCGGCAGCGACGATGTCGGCCCCCATTTCGCCGGGGGATTTGACGGCGCCGAGCGAGACGATTTCCGTCACGACGACGACGAGCAGCGCCCCCTTGGCATGGCAAGCCTGCGCGAGAGCTGCGTGATCCCGGAGGTGCCCGAAGAAGCTCGGGCTTTGCACCACGACACAAGAGGTCTCCCCGTCAACCCGGGCGGCGAGATCCTCGTCTCCTTCCGGATCCGGCTCCGCCGCATCGAGCGAGAAGCCGCTCCAGCGGCCATGGGTCGCGCAGACCGCGCGATAATGAGGATGCAGCCCGCCCGAGAGGATCGCCTTCTTCCGGCCGGTGATGCGATTGGCCATCATCACGGCCTCGGCGCAGGCGGTCGCGCCGTCATACATGGAGGCGTTCGCCACCTCCATCCCGGTGATGAGCGCCACCTGCGTCTGGAACTCGAAGAGGGCCTGAAGCGTGCCTTGGGAGACCTCGGGCTGATAGGGCGTATAGGAGGTGAGGAATTCGCCGCGCTGGACCAGATGATCGACGGTTGCCGGGATATGGTGACGATAGGCGCCGGCGCCGAGGAACGACGGCACGGCGCTCGCGCCGATATTGGCGCTGGCGAAGGCCTGAAATGCCCGCTCGACCTCGATCTCACCCATGTGAGAGGGCAAATCGACAGGCGCCTTGAGCCGCGCCTTCTCGGGCACGTCGCGATAGAGGCTGTCGATCGAGGGCACGCCGATCGCCTGCAGCATGGCGCGACGGTCGGCATCGGTGAGCGGCAGATAGCGCATCAGTGCTGGCCTTCGCAGAATTTCTTATAGGCGGCCTCGTCCATCAGAGCGTCGAGCTGGCTCTTGTCCGAAAGTTGGAGCCGGAAGAACCAGCCGTCGCCCATCGGTGACGAATTGACCAGAGACGGCTCACCCGAGAGCTTGTCGTTGACCGCGACGACCTTGCCATCGACGGGGGCGTAGACCTCGCTTGCGGCCTTGACCGATTCGACGACCGCAGCATCGCCGCCCTTCGTCACCTCCTTGCCGAGCGCCGGGAGCTCGACATAGACGACGTCGCCGAGCTGCTCCTGGGCATAGCTCGTGATCCCGACGGTGGCGGCGCCGTCCGTCTCGACACGAATCCATTCGTGCTCATTGGTGAATCTCAGCACACTTGTCCTCCCTTGGGGTTAGCCTCTGTAGTAGCGCTGGGGCACGAAGGGCAACGGCGCCACTTTCGCGGGACGCGGCGTGCCGCGCACGACGAGAGCGAGCGGCGCGCCGTCCTTCGCGGATGCCACCTCCACATAGCCCATGGCGATCGGGCCGCCCACGGTCGGCCCGAACCCTCCCGACGTGACGGTACCGATCCGCCGGCCCGACGGATCGATGATCTCGGTCTGCTCGCGCGCCGGCGCCCGTCCTTCCGGCAGGATGCCGACGCGCAGGCGGGTCGTTCCGTGGTCGAGCTGGCAGCGTATGACATCGGCGCCGGGAAAGCCGCCCTCCTGGCGGCGGCGCTTGCCGATCGACCACACGAGATCCGCCTCGACGGGTGTCGTCGTCGCGTCGATGTCGTGCCCATAGAGACAGAGCCCGGCCTCGAGCCGCAAGGAATCGCGCGCCCCAAGCCCGATGGGCTTGACCTCCGGCTCGGCCAGGAGGCGCCGCGCCAATTTCTCCGCCGCAGCGGCCGGCACGGAGAGCTCGAACCCGTCCTCGCCCGTATATCCCGAGCGCGTGACGAAGCAGGGCACGCCGTCGAGTTTCAGCTCGGCCATGCTCATGAATTTCTGCGTGGCGCAGCTCGGTGCGAACCGCGACAGCACCGTCGCGGCGGCGGGCCCCTGGAGCGCCAGCAGGGCGCGGTCCTCGAGCGGCTCGACGGCGGCGCGGCCGTCGAGCCCGCGCTTCATGTGCTCGATATCCGCCGCCTTGCAGGCGGCGTTGACGACGACGAAGAGATCCTCCCCCCAGCGTGTCGCCATGAGGTCGTCGAGAATGCCGCCCGACTCGTTGGTGAACTGGGTATAGCGCGTGCGGAAGGCGCCCAGGCTCTGAATATCGCCGGGGACGAGGCGCTCGAAATCGGCGGCCGCCTTCTTTCCGCGAATGCGCACCTGGCCCATATGGGAGACGTCAAAGAGTCCGGCCTGGCTGCGCGTATGATTGTGCTCGGCGATGATCCCGGCCGGATATTGAACCGGCATCTCGTAGCCGGCAAAGGGCACCATTTTGGCGCCGAGCGCCACGTGGAGGGCATGGAGCGGGGTGCGCTGCAGAGGCTCAGGCGAAGGGGCGCTCACATGGTCCTCCCGACAGTTTCTTGGCCCATCGACGTCCAGTGCGGCGATGCCGCGCGAGCCGTCGATAGCCCCCTCTGTCTTCGGACCTGAAAGAATCACCCGGCGCCTGCGCCGGGTTTACCCCTTCGGTGAGCCGCGCCGAATCCGCGCTCGACACGGCTGCTTTCCAGAGACGCCTTACCCCACGGTCCTTCTGCCTGAGAGTTTCCGGGGCGGTTGCTCCTTCGGCGCCGACACGGCCGCGACTGCAGCTGCGTCGGTCTCTCCCGGGGGGATCCTAGGCTACGTTTTCGGGCGCCTAGCCTAGTCCCGCCGCGGCGAATGTCAACCTGGCAATCGGGCGCCCATCCTGCATCAATTTCCCGCCCCGTGGGCCCGGTTGTACTGAAGCTCGGCATCGGAGAGGACGAACCCCGTCCAGACCTGCAGACTGCCGCCGTTCTGCGGATATTTGAGCGGAATCACCTGATAGATGCTGTCGACCTTGGTGACCTCGTTGCTTCCCGGCGAAAACTGGAGGTGCAACGGAAACTCCTTCCGCGCCAGAAGCTCGCCTTGGAGATTGACGATAGCCACGAAGTAGTTGAGGTCGGCGGCTTGCACTTGACGCCCGGGGGCGCGATCGGCGGTGATCTGCACGCCGAGATTCACGTTCAAGCGCTCATACGTGTTGGGGTCGTAGGTGCAGTTCAGCTTGGCCTGGTCGATGCGCCCGACATAAAGAGCATTCTGGGGCTCCGCCGACTGACCGGGAGCGAACTTCACCACCTGATCCGCGTCCTTGAGCACCATCGCCGCGGGACAGGGAAGCTGGCCGGTTCGGCCGCATGCAGCGAGCGCGAGTGCGACGGCAAAGGCGGCAAGTCGCGCGAAAGCGGCCCTCGCGGGCGCTGGAGGATGGCGATGGGTTTGGATCATCCGGGCGGCATTGGCGCGCGGTCACAAGCGACTATGCGACCCGTCGCAAAAGGGCTTTGTTCCGCTGTGCTTGCAGCCGCAGAAATAGGCCGCCTTGCTCTCTGTCGCCTTGTATTGGATCGGCGCGAAGGCGCTGCCCTTATGGGAGCCGTCGCAGAAGGGCTGCGTCTTGCTTTGACCGCAGGCGCACCACCAGTAATCCCGGCCGGCTTCGATTTCCACCCGATAGGGGCCTCGCTGGGCTATTTTGGGCTCTGCCATCGCTGCCATCCTCTCCGGAAACAATCCGGCCTCTCCTCGAACGTGGCCGCACTCTAGGGGAGCCTTGCCGCAGGCACAAGAGGTGCTGCGCCGGCGATAGACGGCAGTTGCCCCGCGCCATGGCACCCGGCAGATTAGGCGTCCATGGCAGTCTATACGGAAGTCTCCGACGAGGACCTCGCGGCATTCATCACCCAGTACGATCTGGGCGGCGTGCTCGCCTGCAAGGGCATCGCCGAGGGCGTCGAGAATTCCAATTACCTGCTGCAGACGGAGCGCGGCAGCTTCATTCTCACCCTCTACGAGAAGCGCGTGGCGCGGGAGGACTTGCCGTTCTTTCTCGGTCTCATGGATCATCTCGCGGCGCAGGGGATCGCCTGCCCTGTTCCGGTGCATGGAAAGGACGGCAAGGCGCTGCGCGAGCTGTGCGGCCGGCCCGCCGTCATTGTGAGCTTCCTCAAGGGCATGTGGCCGCGGCGAATCCTGCCGCGGCATTGCGCGCTGCTCGGCCAGGCGATGGCGCAGCTCCATCTCGCCGGACTTGGCTTCGCCATGCGGCGGAAGAACGCCCTCGGGCTTCATGGCTGGCGCCCACTTTTCGAATCCTGCCGCGCCCGTGCCCATGAGGTGCATCCAGGACTCGCGGAGGAGCTCGCGGCCGAGCTCGACTATCTCGAGACCCATTGGCCCCGGGATCTCCCCGAAGGGGTCATTCATGCCGATCTCTTCCCGGACAACGTCTTCTTTCTCGGCGACGCGCTCTCGGGCATCATTGATTTCTATTTCGCCTGCACCGATTTCATCGCCTACGACCTGGCGATCTGCCTCAACGCCTGGTGCTTCGAGAGCGACCAGAGCTTCAACGTGACGAAGGCGCGGCTTCTACTTCGAAATTATCGCAAGCTGCGCCCGATGTCGGCGGAGGAAATGGCGGCGCTCCCCCTGCTCGCACGGGGCAGCGCCATCCGCTTTCTCCTCACACGCCTCTATGATTGGCTCAACCACCCGGCGGGCGCTTTCGTGAAGCCGAAGGACCCCCTCGAATATCTCCACAAGCTGCGCTTTCACCAAGGCATTGCGCGGCCCGCCGCCTATGGCCTCGAATGACCAACCGAGCCAACGAAGACGCCGACACGACCGTCGACATCTTCACCGACGGAGCCTGCAGCGGCAATCCCGGCCCCGGCGGCTGGGGCGCGATCCTCCGCTACCGCGGCCATGAGCGCGAGCTCAAGGGTGGTGAGGCGGCGACGACCAACAACCGCATGGAGCTCCTTGCCGCGATCCATGCTCTCGAGGCGTTGAAGCGACGCAGCCGCGTCCGGCTCCATACCGACAGCATGTATCTTCGCGACGGCATCACCGGCTGGATCCGGCGCTGGAAGGCGAACGGGTGGAGGACGGCCGATCGCAAGCCGGTCAAGAATCTCGATCTCTGGCAGCGCCTCGACGCGGCACTCGCCCATCACGAGGTGAGCTGGCATTGGGTGAGGGGGCATGCCGGTCACCCCGAGAACGAGCGCGCCGATGCGCTTGCGCGCGAGGGGATGGCGCCCTTTCTCGGCGGCAGAGCCTAGAGCCTGCGTCGATCTCCCATTATCACTCTGGATGAACGCAGGCATCGCGACAAACCATTTCCGCTTCCGCGGCGCGAGGCTTAGCTCTGGCTCATGCGAGGGAGATGCCCGTGACCGCGATCGATGAGCCCGGCCGCGCCCGTCAGGCGCGGCCCCAAGCGGTCTGGCGCGCCGCACTGTCGGGACTTTGCGCCTATCTGGTCGGCATCGGCCTCGCGCGCTTCGCCTATACGCCGCTCCTGCCTGCGCTGATCTCGGGGCATTGGTTCACGGAGAGCAGCGCCGATTATCTCGGCGCCGCAAATCTAGCGGGCTATCTGGCCGGCGCCCTGCTCGGCCGCGCGATGACGCGCCGGCAAGGCACTGCATGGCTCTTACGCGCCATGATGCTGGTCACCGCGGCGAGCCTGTTCGCTTGCGGAATCCGAGAGCTCGGCTTCATTTGGTTCTTTCTCTGGCGCTTTGCCTCGGGCTACACGGGCGGGGCGATCATGGTGCTCGCCGCACCGGCGGTTCTTACCCAGACGCCGGCGGCGCGGCGAGGGCTCGTCGGCGGCATCATCTTCACGGGCGTGGGGCTGGGCATCGCCGCTTCGGGAACTCTCGTGCCGCTCCTGCTGCGCATGAGCGGGCTCGCGGGAGCCTGGCTGGGTCTCGGCGGACTCGCGCTCGTGCTGACGGCCATCGGTTGGACGGGTTGGCCGCGGGAGGCGGCCGTCCAAAGCGAGGGGCAACATCGCGTGTCGCCAGCTCGTCTCGCCATGCCGGTAAGAGCGCTCCTCGTCGAATACGGGCTCAACGCCGTCGGGCTCGTGCCCCACATGGTCTTTCTGGTCGTCTTCATCGCACGGGGCCTCGGGCGCGGCTTGGAGGCTGGTGCTGGATACTGGGTGCTCTACGGGCTCGGCGCGATCTTCGGCCCCTTGCTGACTGGGCGTATCGCCGATCGCATCGGTTTCCGGAGGGCGTTGCGCGCGGCCTTCCTGTTGCAGGCTGCTGCGGTGGCGCTGCTAGCCGTCGCCGCCGAGCCGATTAGCTTGGCAATGTCGAGCGTGATCGTCGGCGCCTTCACGCCGGGCATCGTTCCCATTGCCCTTGGCCGAGTGCATGAGCTTGTCGAAGGCCATGACGCTCAGCGCCGCGCCTGGGGTTATGCGACGATTGCCTTCGCCTTGGCACAGGCGATGGCCGCTTATGGCTGCTCCTTTCTTTTCGAAAGGCTCGGCGATTATGCGTCGCTTTTTGCGGTGGGCGCCTGCGCCCTCCTCGCCGCTTTCGCGCTCGACATGGCCGCAGCTGCAGCAAAACGGCTGGCCCGCCGTGAATTGAGGCGACCGCGCGCGACGACCTGACGGCCATTGCCACCAAGCTGTGCGCACGCGGCCTCGATGAAGCGCCTGAGCGCCGTCGAGATAAAGACATCGCGACGATGGATCAGCACAGTCGGGACGCGTGCCTCCTCGCGTGCGAGCGCGTGCAGCGCGACCCGGCCCTCGGCCGCAGCCTTCGTGACGACGACGTGCGGCAGCAGAGTGATGCCGATCCCGGCGCCGACGCAGCCGATGATGCCGTCGAGCGTGCCGAACTCCAGCCGGCAGATGTCGACCAAGCCTCGCTTTGCGAGGAGCGCCTCGAGGCGGGCGCGATAAGAGCAGCCGGCGCGGAAGACGACGATCTTGAGCTTTCCCGCGGCGCGTTTCGCCCGCAGCGCCTCGAGATTGGTGATCCACGGCGCCGTGACGAGCACTAGCTCCTCCTCGAGCAATGGGACGGCGCAAAGCTCCGGATGATCCACGGGACCGGCGACGAAGGCGGCCTCGAGCCGCCAAGTCAGCACCGCCTCGATCAGCTCGGCGGCCGTTCCCGTCGCGATCTCGATCTCCACGTCGGGACAGGATGCGGCATAGCCGGCGAGAATGGGTGGCAAACGCACGGCCGTGGCGCTCTCCAGGGCGCCGATCGCGATGCGGCCGCGCGGCGTGAGCTCGTCGGTCGCCGCTTGCCTTGCCTCGGCCATGAGCCGGCCGATGCGCTCGGCATAGGGAAGCAATTGGCTCCCGGCGCTCGTCAAGCTTACGCCCCGGCTATGGCGGTGGAAGAGCGGCACGCCGAGCTCATCCTCGAGGAGACGAATGCGTTGGGTCACGTTGGATTGCACCGTGTTCAGGCGCTGCGCTGCCTTGGTGATGCCGCCTGCCTGCGCTACCGCCGAAAAGACCGCCAAATCGCCCGTGTCCATTTTTCTCTCCTGCGCTCCTCATCATAGAAACAGATGACTTTCCTCATAATAAACCATTTTTCACGAAAGCCGCTCGTTTCTATCCTCGGCTGATCACATGGAGGAGGTCGGCCGCGATGAGAATCAGAAGTGATCTTCTGAGCATGCTCGGCATCGAGCATCCCCTGATCCTTGCGCCCATGGGCGGTGGACCGGGAAGCCCCGAGTTGGTCGCGGCCGTCTCGAATGCCGGGGGCCTCGGCATGCTTGGCGCCGCGTATCTCTCGCCGCCCCAGATCGCGGCGCAGATCGGGCGGATCCGGGCGCTCACCGACAGGCCCTTCGGCGTCAATCTCTTCGCTGGCGGCTATCGCATCGAGAACGACGTCGACCCGGCAGCGATGCTGACCCTTTTGGCCGATATCCACGCCATGCTCGGCGCCTCGCCGCCGGCCTTGCCGAAGCTGCCCCCCGATCCCTTTCCAGCACAGCTCGACGCCGTCATCGACGCGCAGGTGCCGGTCTTCAGCTTCACTTTCGGCATTCCTGACAACGCGACGATGGCCCGGCTGAAAGCGCGGGGCGTCGTCATCCTCGGCACGGCGACCACCGCGCACGAGGCTCGCCTGCTTGCCGATGCCGGCGTGGACGGTATCGTGACGCAGGGCGCCGAAGCGGGCGCGCATCGCGGCACCTTCGCGGAATCCTTCGAGGCATCTATGGTGCCGACACTCGATCTCGTCCGCGCCGCGATAAGGACCGTGGCGCTGCCGGTGATCGCCTCGGGCGGGTTGATGGACGGTCGCGACATCGCGACGGCCATGAGGCTCGGCGCCGCCGCGACCCAGCTCGGCACCGCCTTCCTCGCCTGTCCGGAATCGGGTGCCTCTGCCGCCTATAAGCGGGCGATCCTCGCGGCGCGCGAGGACACGACGGTGATCACCCGCGCTTATTCGGGCCGGCCAGCGCGCGGTCTCGCCAACACATTCATCGCGCGGCTCCGGGGCAGGGAAAGCACGATCCTGCCCTATCCCCTTCAGAACGCCCTGACCCGGGCGATGCGCACCGCCGCCGCAGAGCGAGGCGAAACCGGCTATCTCTCCCTTTGGGCAGGCCAGGGCGTTGCGCGAGCGCGTGCTCTTCCGGCGGGAGTCTTGGTGAAGCACCTCGTCGAGGAGACGAGCGAGGCCCAACGTTCAGTCTCGGCATAAGCCTGGACGAGAAAGCCGCGCGACGTCATTCGAGATTGCGGACAGAAAAAAGGGGGCGCCTGCCCCCTTCCTTCTCCGGGATCGGCGGAGCCGATCCCCTCCGAACGCACCGCTCAAAGATGCTTGAGCACGTTCTCGGCGCTGCTGACCTCGAGCTTGCCGGGCGCTTCCTCCACGCCAAGCCATTTCACGGTGCCGTTGTCGATGACCATGGCATAGCGCTTGGAGCGAATGCCGAGGCCGGCGGCGCTCAGGTCCTGCTCCAGACCGACGGCCTTGGTGAAATCGGCGCTGCCATCCGCGAGCATCATCACCTTGTCGCCCGAGCCCTGATCCTTCGCCCAGGCCCCCATGACGAACGCGTCGTTGACGGAAATGCAGGCGATGGCGCCGACACCCTTCTTCTTGAGCTCATCCGCGTGCTGGACAAAGCCCGGAACATGCTTGGCCGAGCAAGTTGGCGTGAACGCGCCCGGCAGGCCGAACACGACCACCTTCTTTCCCTTGGTGAGCTCGTCGGTCGTGATCTCCGCAGGCCCGTTGGCGCCCATATATTTGAGCTTCACCGATGGAACCTTGTCACCCGCTTTGATGGTCATATCCCTTCCCCTTCCTCAAATGAACCGCCGGCCCGCGGCGACGTTTGCCTCTGTCGCGGGCGTGATCCCATAAATACCCGATCGCCCGATTAAATCCAGGCCCTTGCGCCGAGGGCCTAATTCACGAGAGCGTGCCGGGGCTGGGCGGCGGCGTCAAGCGCCCCCGCGACCGCGTCGGGCGTCAGCAGCTCAGGCAAAGGAATGCCTGCAGGCGCGCCCGGGCCGTAGACGATGTTGAACGGAATCCCGTAGCGGCCGAAGCTCGCCAGATAAGCGGCGATCTCGTCGGAGGGGCGGGTCCAATCGGCGAGCATCCGGACCACATTCGGCGCCGCGAGCTTGGCCGCAACCGGCGGGCGGTCGAGGACCAGCGCCTTGTTCGCCTTGCAGGTGATGCACCAGTCCGCGGTGACGTCGACGAAGACGACGCGGCCCTGGGCCACCAGGCTCGGAATCTGGGCCGGGGCGAAAGCTTGCCATCCGGCGAGGCTCTTCTCTCCGGCGTCGAGGGAGGGTCTCGGCAAGCGGTAGGGCAGCACGAAAGCGGCGATCGCGAAAGCGAGCACGGCGACGATGCCGGAGCGGCGGGTATAGGCCGGCCATTGCCGCCGCGCCCACAAGGCCAGAGGAATAGCGGCGAGCGCGGCACCTACGGCCGCCGCTGCAGTGATACCGAATTGCGCCGAGAGGACCCAGACGAGCCATGCGGCCGTGGCGGCCAGCGCCGCGCCGAGCAGCGCGCGCAGAACGATCATCCAGTTCCCCGGGCGGGGCAGTCGGCTGGCGATGCCCGGCAGCGCCGCGACGGCGAGATAGGGCAAGGCCAAGCCCAATCCTAGCGCGGTGAAGACGGCGAGAATCTCACCTGGACCGCGCGCGAGGGCGAAGCTCACCGCCGTCCCGAGGAAAGGAGCCGAGCACGGTGTGGCTAGAATCGTGGCGAAGGCGCCGGTCAGGAAATGGCCGAGAAGCCCCCGGTTCTCGGCTCCCTGCCTCGCCAGCGCATCGCCAAGGAAGCCCGGAAGGCGGATCTCATAGAAGCCCCAGAGATTGGCGGCGAAGAGTACGCAAACGATCGCAAGCGCGGTGAGGAAGATCGGTGCCTGGAACTGGGTACCCCAGCCAATCGCCTGGCCGGCCTCCTTTGCAGCAATGGTCGCCCCCGCGAGCGCCAGGAACGAGACGATAACCCCCGCCGCGGAAGCGAGGAAGGAGAGGCGGATGGTCCGCCGCGCAGCACCGCCAAGACCGATGATGCCGAGCAGCTTCAGAGACAACACCGGCAGCACGCAGGGCATGAGATTGAGGATAAGCCCACCTAAAAGCGCCAAACCCAAGGTGCCGGCGAGCACCGGCCAGCCACTCGCCTCGGAGGCCGCCGCTATGGGCGCCATTCGCGTCGTCATGGCGCGCGCGCCGTCGACAAGGGTGAAGGTGAGCGGCGTCGTCTGCCAGTGGGGGAACGCCTTCCCCACGGTATCGACGGCGAGACGAAGCATCGCGCGATGCCCGCCTTGTGAAAGGACGACCCGGGGAGCGGCAAAGCTCAACGGCGCCGGACCCTCGACGAAGAGATCGGGGCGCTCAAAGGGCTCGCGCGCTTGTGCTACGACCTCGAGCACCGGATGTTTCCCGGCGTCGATGATGGTGGCGCGCTCAATCGCCAGCCCGACGACCTTGCCGTCGCCGGGCACCTGTGCCCCGAAACGGTCGATGAGATGAGCGAAGGGCGTGGCCGCGGCGGGGCCCGCCGGCAGATCGAGTGCAAGCCGCGCGGTATAGGGGATGCAGATTTCTTTACAAGTGAGATAATCGACCTTGAGCGACAGGTGCAGGGGCTTCCCCGGCTTGGCAAGGCGGGCGGTGATCGGGAAGACCACCTCGTCGTGATAGCCAAGGGTATCCAGGCCGAGCACGGAGAAGCGCTGCGGCGCCGGCCAGTCCATGGTTGCCGCCGCCAGATTGTCGGATCCCGTCCAATCGAGACTGGGCGGAAAGCCGGCGGCACCCGGGCTCCGCCAATAGATCTTCCAGCCCGGCTCGAGAACGAATTCCAGGCCAAACCGGAGCATGGTGCTTTGCCCCACCCCGCGGGCCGCCGAGACGAGCCGCAGCTGTGTCTGCTCAGTTCTGGCCCAGTAGGAGGCCCCTGCGTCCGAGAGAGCCGCCGGGCTATCTTGGCTCCGCAATTCCGGCGGAGAGAATTGTGGCATCCGGCCCGCCTGCGCGAAGGCCTCGCTCCCTGGCGCCAAGAACAGCCCCCCGGCGCAACCAAGCGCGAGGATGAGCGCCCAGCCCCATCGCCTTGTACGACTGCGCCGCCTCTCCGACCTCATGCCCAGCCTTTCGCCTGTGGCCCCGAGTTAAGGGTTAGGCAGCATATTTGGTGTCCAATCACCAGAACCGCCAATCACGCTTGGGTGTTTCTATCGAGAGAACCACCGAACCCGCCCTGGAAAGTATGCTAGACTGCGCTTGTCCGAGGGGCTCGGCCACCATATGTGATGGTTAATGAAAGATCAAAACGCTAGCTCCGGTTATCTTGCGGGTCAGCTTCTGATCGCCATGCCGACGATGCAAGATCCGCGCTTCGCCCGCACCATCGTCTATATGTGCGCCCACACCTCGGATGGCGCCATGGGCCTCGTCATCAATCGTCTCATGGGCCAGCTCACCTTTCCCGAGCTTCTCGAGCAGATCGGCATCACCGCGACGCAGCCGATGCAGGACATGCGCGTCCATTTCGGCGGCCCCGTCGAGTCCGGACGCGGCTTCGTGCTGCATTCCGCCGATTTCCAGACCGACGGCACCCTCATCGTCGAAGATGGGATCGCCCTCACGGCCTCCGTCGACATCCTGAAGGCGATCGCCGAGGGTCGCGGGCCGCGCCAGTCGCTCCTCGCCCTCGGCTATGCCGGCTGGGGAGCCGGCCAGCTCGAATCAGAGATCCAGGCCAATGGCTGGCTCAGCGTCCAGGCCGACGAGGCCCTCGTCTTCGACGGCGACCTCGACACCAAATGGGAGCGCGCGATGATGAAGCTCGGCGTCGATTCCCGCATGCTCTCGGGCGTGGCGGGACACGCCTAGCCCCATCGCCGCAAGCCGCGCTTCTCCGCCACCCTACTCCACCGCCCGCTCGGAGGGGACCTGATATCCCGCATCCTCGGCGAGGAGGGCGAAGAGCAGGTGGTCATGCCATTCGCCGTTGATGCGGAGATATTTGCGCGCGAGGCCCTCTTGGCGGAAGCCGAGCTTGCGCAGCACGCCCTGGCTCGGCGCATTGCTCGGCAGGCAGGCCGCCTCGAGGCGATGCAGCTGCAGCGTCTGGAAGGCGAAGGCGATAACGGCATTGAGCGCGTCCGTCATGTAGCCCTGCCGCGCATAGGCCCCGCCGACCCAATAGCCGAGCGTGCCCGATTGCGCCACGCCGCGCCGGATATTTCCGAGGGTGACACCACCGAGGAGCACGTGATCGCCCTGCCGGAAGATGAAGAAGCTGTACCCGGTATCCTCGCGCCAATCGATGCCGTAGCGTCGCAGGCGCCGGCGAAAGGCATCGCGCGTGAGCGCGTCGGGCGGCCAGGTTGGCTCCCAAGGAACAAGGAAATCCCGTGATGCCGCGCGCAGATCGGCCCAGGGCCGCCAGTCGCGATCATCGGGAAGGCGTAGATAGACCCGACGTCCCATCAGCCGCGCGGGTGGCGGCGGCGATCCGGTCGACAGGGGTCGCAGGAGCCGCATCGCGCCCGGCCGTCGCCTAGCCGAGCCGCGCCACGAAGGACTCGTAGGGTTCGAGTCGGGCGAGGGGACCGATCGCGGCAACAGTAGGTCGAGAGGCCGTGAGCTGGGCCGCGACGCGCGCGATTGCCGCGCGGTCGACGGCTTCAAGCTTGCCGATGACCTCGGCGGTCATGATCGGCCGCCCGAAGACGAGCATCTGATGGGCGAGCTGCTCGCTGCGCGCGCCGGTGCTCTCGAGGGACATAAGAATGCTTGCCTTAAGCTGGGCGCGCGCCCGGGCGACCTCTTCCTCCGTGGCGCTTTCCCCGGCGCGCATGAGCTCCTCGCAGACGACGGGCACCAGCTCGGCCACCTGATCCTCGCCCGTCCCGGCATAGACTCCGAAGACGCCGCAATCGGTGTAGCTGGAGGCGAAGGCCTGGATCGAATAGACAAGCCCCCGCTTCTCGCGCACCTCCTGGAAGAGGCGCGACGACATCCCGCCCCCAAGCAAGGTGGAGAAGACCTGCAGCGCGTAGTAATCGGGATCGTGATAGGAGAGCCCGGCGAGCCCGAGGACGAGGTGGACCTGCTCGAGCTCGCGCTCCTCGCGGAAATCGCCGCCGACATAGCGCGCCGTGTCGACGGGTACCGGAGTGCCTCGCGGCAAGTCGCCAAAGGAGGCAACGGCGAGCTCGACGAGCCGATCATGGTCGATCTTGCCGGCCGCGGTCAGCACCATGCGCTCGGCGCCGTAATGGCGCGCCATATAGCCCAGCAGCGCCTCGCGCGAGACGGCTTCGATCACCTCGGCGGAGCCAAGCACCGGTCGGCCGAGCGCCTGGCCGGGAAAGGCCGTCTCCTGGAAATAATCGTAGATGATATCATCCGGGGTGTCGTAGGCTTGGCCGATCTCCTGCAGCACGACGGTTCGCTCGCGGGCAAGCTCTTCCTCGTCCATCACCGAGTTCTGGAGGATATCGGCGAGGATATCGACGGCGAGCCCGACATCCTCCTTGAGGACCTTGGCGTAATAGGCGGTGAGCTCGCGAGCGGTATAAGCGTTGAGCGCGCCGCCGACCGCCTCGATCTCCTCGGCAATAGCGCGGGCGGTGCGACGGCGCGTGCCCTTGAAGGCCATATGCTCGAGGAAATGGGAGATGCCCGCCTGGGGCAGAGCCTCGTCGCGGGTGCCCACCCCCACCCACACACCCAGGGACACCGTCTCCACCGATTGCATGCGATCGCTGACGACCCGGAGGCCATTGGGCAGGACGGTGGTTTCCACGTCCATTGCCGGACCGCTCTGGCTCTCCGGGGTGGTGCGCAAGCCGGCCATTTTCATAAAGCCTTTCAATATCAATAGCTTAAGCGGAATAGCCCGCTCTGCTGCTCCTTATAATAGGCTGCCCGCGATCGAAGGTGTACTGGGGATAAACGGGGGCCTATGCCGCGCCGCGCAGAGCGGCACGCTCGCGGATGAAGGCTTGAACCGCCCGGAGGTCGCGGGGGAGGCGGCTGAGCCGCTCCGGTTGCTCATAAAGCCCGGCGAGGCGTTCCGGCAGTTCCGGTCGGATGCCGCTTGCCGCCAGCACCGCATCGGGGAACTTGGCCGGATGGGCGGTCGCGAGAGCGACCATGGGTGTACCGGGATCAAGCCGCGCGGCGCGCCCTGCCATCACTCCGATCGCACTGTGAGGATCGAGCAATTCGCCGCTCTCGACATGGATTGTGGCGATGGCTTGCTTGGTCTCCTCGTCGTCGAGCCGGCAACCGGTGAAGAGGCGCTGCGCGGTTCGCCAGGCGGCGGCATCGATCGGGAGGCGGCCCTCGGCGCGGAAGCGCTCCATCGCCGCAGCGATCTTGGCGCCGTCCTGGCACAAGAGGTCGAAAAGCAGGCGCTCGAAATTGCTCGAGACCTGGATATCCATGCTCGGAGACATCGACGGCTCGACGGCGCGCACCTCCATCGCACCCGTTTGGAAGAAGCGCGTCAGGATGTCATTGCGGTTGGAGCCGACGACGAAGCGGGAGACGGGCAAGCCGATCGCCCGCGCGGCGTACCCGGCATAAACGTTCCCGAAATTTCCCGTTGGGACGGCGAAGGCGAGCTCCCGATCGGGAGCGCCCAAGGCGACAGCGGCCCAGACGTAATAGGGGATCTGGGCCATGATCCGCGCCCAGTTGATGGAATTGACGGCCGAGAGCCGCAAGGCGTCGCGAAAGGGCTGGTCGTTGAACATCGCCTTCACCAAGTCCTGGCAGTCGTCGAAGCTGCCATCGATCGCGATGTTCCAGACATTGGGCGCATCGACCGTGGTCATCTGGCGGCGCTGCACCTCGGAGACGCGGCCATGGGGATGAAGGATGAAGATGTCAATCGCCTCGCGGTCCCGGCAGGCCTCGATCGCCGCCGAGCCGGTATCGCCGGAGGTCGCGCCGACGATGGTGACGCGCTCGCCGCGCCGCCTGAGCACGTGATCGAACAGCCGGCCGACGAGCTGGAGCGCCACGTCCTTGAAGGCGAGCGTCGGGCCGTGGAAAAGCTCGATCAGCCAGTTCTCGGCGCCAAGCTGCTTCAGCGGCACGACCGCCCGGTGATCGAAGCCCGCATAGGCATCGCGCACTGCTGCCGCGAAAACGTCGTCATCGATGCGCCCACCGAGAAAGGGGCGCATCACCCGCTCCGCCAGCTCGGGATAGCTTAGTCCGCGAAGGGCGCGGATTTCGTCGGGGCCCATTCGGGGCCAACTCTCCGGCAGGTAGAGGCCGCCGTCGCTCGCCAGCCCGGCGAGCAGGACGTCATCGAAGGCGAGCGCCGGCGCCGCCCCGCGGGTACTGATATAGCGCAAGGAACGCTCCTGGTTCAGGGATGGCGATCCTAGCCCAATCGCCAAGCCCGTCCATCCGAAAACGCCAAAGCCGCGCCGATCAGCCGAGATAGCGCCGGCGCAGATGGCGCTCGAAGACCGCGGGATCGAGAGGCCGTCCCGTGGCGGCCGTGATCAGCTCCTCCGTTGACAGCAAGGAGCCCTTGGCGTGCACATGGGTACGCAACCAGCCGAGGAGGGGCCCGAAATCGCCCCGCCCGATCGCCTCGGGAATCTCGGGCACGGCGCGCACCGCAGCGTCGAAGAGCTGGGCCGCCGTCATGGCCCCCAGCGTATAGGTCGGGAAATAGCCCCAGGCGCCGTCATACCAATGGATGTCCTGGAGGCAGCCACGGCGGTCATCGGGGGGCGAGATGCCGAGGAGCTCCACCATTCCCTCGTTCCACGCCCCGGGCAGATCAGCGACAGCGAGCTCGCCCGCCAGCATGGCCCGCTCCAGCCGGTAGCGCAGGAGAACGTGCGCGGGATAGCTCACCTCGTCGGCATCGACCCTGATAAGGCTCCGCTCAACGCGCGTGTAAAGACGATAGAGGTTCTCCGCGTCCCAGGCATCGCCTTTGCCGTCGAAGGCCGCGCGCGCGAGCGGAGCGAGGTAGACGATGAAGGGACGGCTGCGGCACGCCTGCATCTCCATGAGGAGGGACTGGCTCTCATGCACGCTCATCCCGCGCGCCTCGCCGACCGGCTGGTATCGCCACGCCGCCGGCAAGCCGCGCTCGTAAAGGGCGTGACCCGTCTCGTGGAGCACGCCCATGAGGCTCTGGACGAAGCCGTCGCCGCTATATCGGGTGGTGATGCGCACGTCGTCGGAGGTGCCGCCGCAGAACGGGTGCAGGCTGACATCGAGCCGGCCGTAGCGGAACTCGAAGCCCAGCACCCCCATGAGCCGCTCGCAAAGGGCGCGCTGCCGCTCGACTGGAAACGGTCCCTCGGGGAGGCGCGGCGGGGGCTGCGAGGCCTGGCGCTCCAGGACCTCCTCGAGTAGCGGCTTCAGGACCTTGGCGAGAGGCGCGAAGACCCTGTCGATCTCGGCGGCGCGGCCCCCGGGCTCCCACTGATCGAGAAGAGCGTCATAGGGCGAGACGCCAAGACGTGACGCCTTGGCTGCCGCCACCTCTCGCTGCAGCGCCACGACTTCCGCAAGCTGGGGTTTGATCAGGGCGAAATCACTTTCCGGCCGGGCCTTGCGCCAGATCGTCTCGCATTGGGCATTGGCCTTGGAGAGTGCCTCGACCAGACGGGCGTCGAGGGCCGTCGCATGCGCCCATTGCCGATGCATCTCGCGGAGATTGGCTTGCTGCCAAGCATCGAGCGCCGAGCGATTTGCCTCGGCTTCGGCGAGCAGATCGGCAACGGGTGCTGCGGTGAGGAGCTCATGGGCCAGCACCGTGAGCGTGGCGATCTCCTCGGCGCGCGCCTCGGCACCGCCTTCGGGCATCATCGTGGCGAGGTCCCATTGCAGCAAGGCGAGGGCGTGGTTCAGGTTGGCGATGCGGTGGAAGCGGGTTTCGAGCTGGCGATAAGCGCTCATCGCTCCCTCCTTTGGGCTTTGCCCGCATCGGCCATATCCACCGCGTCAACCTTCTCGGCGAGCTCCCTCTCGCGCTTGCGATGGTAGAGGACATAGATGACCGTGAGGGAGACCGCGAAAGAATACCAAGTGATCGCGTATTGGAGATGATTGTTCGGAAGCTCCGTGCGACTCTGCCCGCCGATGGGGTAGCCCCCCGGATTGGGCGCGGGCCCCGCCTCGATGTAGTAGGGCCGCACGCGGCTCAGCCCGGCCCAGCGCGCCATGGCGGGAACGTCGACATAGAACCAGACGCCCTTGTCCGGCTCATTCTCCGGCACCAGCCAGCTTCGCTTCTGGCTTCCCCGCAACAATCCCTCGACCGTAACGGTCCCGGCGAGCTCGCCCTGAGCCCGCGTCGCGGGCGCCTTCATGTCATCGGGAATCCAGCCGCGATTGACGAGAATGGCGCTGCCGTCCTGGAGGATGAGGGGCGTCACCACCTGATAGCCGACATTGTCGTTGAGCGAGCGTGCGGCGAGGAGCATCTCCTTGTCGTTGAGGAAATGGCCGGTCACTTGCGTCTTGCTGAACTCGTAGCTCGCGGGAGCGGCGTTGTCGGCCGGCAGCGGAATGGGAGCGCCCGTCGAGCGCGCCTGCCGCGTGGCGATCAGGTTCTCTTTCCAATGCAGCCGCTCGACCTGCCAAGTGCCGAGGCCGAGGAGGAGGATGAGTGCCGGGATCGTGAAGACGGTCGGCCAGAAAGTGGGGCGGAAGCCCAGAACGCGCATCTCAATTCCTTCGGAGCGCTGCCTTGTTCAGGCGGAATGCCCCCGCTCGTGCGTGTGATGGCGGTATTGGAGCGCGATCATCGTCGCCTTGAAGGGGCGCAAAAGGAGAAGCGCACCGCCCAATATCAACGGCGGCCAGATGAGCGCGTGCACCCAGAGCGGGGGCTCGAAATTCACCTCGACGACGAGCGCAAGAGCCACAATCACGAAGCCGAGGATGAGGACGATGAACACCGCCGGACCGTCGCCGCTATCCTCTGCGGCGAGGTCGAGTCCGCAGACCGCGCAACGGTCGCCGACCGAGAGGAACCCCTTGAAGAGAGCACCCTCGCCGCAGGCAGGACACCGGCAGGCAAGCCCGGCGCGAAGCGGCGATATCTCTGTGAAGCGATCCGTGGCCAAGCTCTCCTTCTGGCTTTCGACCCTAATACCGGCCCCCACTGCCCCACCAATAGACGCAAGTGAAGAGGAAGAGCCATACCACGTCGACGAAATGCCAGTACCACGCCGCCGCCTCGAAGCCGACATGATGATCGGGCTTGAAGTGCCCCTTGAGGGTACGAAAGAAGCAGACGATGAGGAACGTCGTACCGATGATCACGTGGAAGCCGTGGAACCCCGTCGCCATGAAGAAGGTCGAGGGATAGATGCCGCCCGTGAAGCTGAACGGCGCGTGGGTATATTCCCAGGCCTGCACGCAGGTGAAGCAGATGCCAAGGAGGATCGTGAGCGCGAGGCCGCGCAGCGTATCGCGCCGATTGCCTTCGCGGAGTGCATGATGCGCCCAGGTCACCGTAACCCCGGACGTGAGCAGGATGAGCGTATTGAGGAAGGCCAGATCGAAGGGGTTGAAGACCGTGATGTTCTTGGGGGGCCAGATGCCGCCGATCGCCTGGGTCGGGAACAGGCTGGCATTGAAGAAGGCCCAAAAGAAGGCGGAAAAAAACATCACCTCGGAGGCGATGAAGAGCGCCATGCCATAGCGATGGCCAAGCGCCACGACGGGCGTGTGATAGCCCTCGAACTCGGCCTCGCGAATGACGTCGCGCCACCACATGAACATGGTGGTGAGAATGAGAGCGAAGCCGAGCACCATGATCCAGGTGCCGCCTGTGTAATGATGCATGAACATGACGGCGCCGCTTGTCGTCACCAGGGCCGCGATAGAGCCGACGATCGGCCACGGGCTCGGGTTGACGAGGTGGTAGGGGTGCTTGGGGGCGTGTCCGGCACCGGTGTGGCTGTCGCTCATATTGCTCCCTCTTGCTTGGTCTTGGACGGCGGCTCCGCCCGTCAAATACGCCCGCGCGGCCCGGCTTCCGCGACCTCTTTGTCGACCGGCGACGACGCTCGGCTCTGCCGCTCCCGCTCCAGCCGCTCCGCATCCCTATTACGGAAGAAGGTGTAAGAGAGGGTGATGGTGCTGACGTCGTCGAGATTACGATCTTTGAGCATGTCCGGATCGACGAAGAATGTCACCGGCATCTCCGCCGACTGACCGGGATCGAGCCTCTGCTCGCTGAAGCAGAAGCATTGGATCTTGTCAAAATAGAGCCCGGCCTTGAGCGGTGTTACGTTGAAGGACGCCTGCCCGATGGTGGTCTCGCCACTCAGATTGGTGGCACGGTAGAAGACGGTCGTCGGCTCGCCGAGCCTGACGGTGACGGGCCCCTGGGCCGGCTCGAAGCGCCAGGGCAATTCCGGATTCACCGCGGAGTCAAAGCGAACGACGACGACACGATCGCTCGCAGCCCCGGGGGCTGCTTGTGCGCGCTGCGTCGTGCCGCCATAGCCCGTCGCTTGGCAGAAGGCGCGATAGAGCGGCACCGCCGCGAATGACAGCCCGACCATCCCGGCGACGAGAGTGACGAGCAGGATCGCCGTCGGCGCCTTGCGAAAGCGCGCGCGATCTCTCATCGCACGGCACCCCCCATGCGCACGATCGTCATGACGTAAAACAGCAGGACCATCGCGGCGAGGACGGCGAATATGGCCCAGTTGCGGCCGCGCAGCCGGCGTCGGGCGTCCTGAGGCTCGAGACGCTGCTCACCCATGGCCAAGCACCCCGGGGATGAGCGCGTCGGGGGCGCAATCGACGATCATCAGCGCGAAGAGCAGGAAGAGATAGAGGATCGAGAAGCCGAACATCTGCCGCGCGGCGCGGTCGTGCCCCTCATCGTCTTCCCGGTATACGCGCAATGCGCAGATCACGAAGAGCGCCCCGAGCGCCAAGGCCGCAATCCCATAGCATCGCCCGACAACGCCGAGGGCCCAGGGGGCCAAGGTGACCGGCACCAGCAGCAGCGCGTAATAGAGGATCTGCCGCTTGGTCTCGCGCCGTCCGGCAACCACCGGCAACATCGGTACGCCGGCGCGCGCGTAATCCTTGGAGCGGTAGAGCGCCAGCGCCCAGAAATGCGGCGGCGTCCACATGAAGATCATCGCGAAGAGTGCGATCGAGGCGAGGCTCACATTGCCCGTGACCGCCGCCCAGCCGATCATCGGCGGAAAGGCTCCGGCGGCCCCGCCGATCACGATGTTCTGCGGCGTGCGGCGCTTGAGCCAGATCGTGTAGATGACGACGTAGAAGGCGATGGTGAGCGCAAGCAGCGCCGCCGCCACCGGGTTGACGCCGAGCGCCATCACCGTAACCGAGCCGCCCGCGAGCATAATGCCGAAGGCGAGCGCTGCTTCCGGTGACACCCGACCCTCCGGCAGCGGCCGCTTCATCGTCCGCGTCATCACCCGGTCGATGTCGCGGTCGTACCACATGTTGATGGCTCCCGCGGCACCGGCGCCGACGGCAATGCAAAGGATCGCGATTGCCGCCAAGACCGGGTGGATATGGCCCGGCGCCAGATAGAGCCCGACGAAGCCGGTGAACACGACGAGCGACATCACCCGCGGCTTGAGCAGAGCCACATAATCGGCGACGCGGGCGCCATCCGCGGCGATGGCGGCCCGGCTTCCGCGATCCAGCTCGAAGGGTGCGTCGGACACCGAGTCCACTCCGGCCTAGGCCGCGCGATCCGCCTCAGCGGATCGTCGGCAGCTCCTCGAAGGTGTGGAATGGCGGCGGGGACGGCACCGTCCATTCGAGCGTAGTCGCACCCTCGCCCCATGGATTGGCGCCGACACGCCTGCCGGCGAGGAAGGTCTGCGCCACGATAAAGAGGAAGAGGATCGCGCCGGCAGCCGAGATGTAGGAGCCGACGGTCGCGACCTCGTTCCAGCCGGTGAAGGCCGCCGGATAGTCAGGCACTCGGCGCGGCATGCCGGCGAGGCCGAGGAAATGCATGGGGAAGAAGGTGAGGTTGACGCCGATGAACGTCATCCAGAAATGCAGCTTCCCCAGGGTCTCGTTGTACATGCGTCCGCACATCTTCGGGAACCAGTAGTAAAAGCCGCCGAAGATCGAGAATACGGCGCCCAGAGACAGCACATAGTGGAAATGCGCGATCACGTAATAGGTATCGTGGAGCGCGATATCCATCCCGGCGTTCGCGAGCACGACGCCGGTGACGCCGCCGACCGTGAAGAGGAAGATGAAGCCGATGGCCCACAGCATGGGAACGCGGAACTGGATTGATCCCCCCCACATGGTGGCGATCCAGCTGAAGATCTTGATGCCCGTCGGCACCGCGATCACCATCGTCGCGGCGGTGAAGTAGGCGCGCGTGTTCACGTCGAGGCCGATCGTGTACATGTGGTGGGCCCAGACGATGAAGCCGATGAAGCCGATGGCCACCATGGCATAGGCCATGCCGAGATAGCCGAACACGGGCTTGCGCGAGAAGGTGGAGACGATATGGCTGATCATGCCGAAGCCGGGCAGGATCAGGATGTACACCTCGGGGTGGCCGAAGAACCAGAAGAGGTGCGCGAAGAGGATCGGATCGCCGCCCTTGGAGGGATCGAAGAAAGCCGTGCCGAAATTGCGGTCGGTGAGCAGCATCGTGATCCCGCCGGCGAGAACCGGCAGCGACAGCAGCAGCAGGAAGGCGGTGACCAGGATGGCCCAGACGAAGAGCGGCATCTTATGCAGCGTCATCCCGGGCGCGCGCATATTGAAGATGGTGGTGATGAAGTTGATTGCACCCAGGATCGAGGAGGCGCCGGCCAAGTGCATGGAGAAGATCACCATGTCGACGGCCGGCCCGGGATGACCGAGGGCCGAGGACAGCGGCGGGTAGAGGGTCCAGCCGGTGCCTGCTCCGCCTTGGACGAGGGACGAGCCCAGCAGCAGAAGGAAGGAGGGAATAAGCAGCCAGAAGCTGATGTTGTTCATGCGGGGGAACGCCATATCCGGCGCCCCGATCATGATCGGGACCATCCAGTTCCCGAAGCCGCCGATCATCGCCGGCATGATCATGAAGAAGATCATGATGAGGCCGTGGGCGGTGATGGCGACGTTGTAGAATTGCTTGCCCTCCGGCCCCGGGAAGACGTGCATCCCGGGATGGAAGAGCTCGGTGCGGATATAGATGGAAAAGGCCAGGCCGATGATCCCCGCCGTGACGGCGAAGATCAGGTACATCGTGCCGATGTCCTTGTGGTTCGTCGAGTAGACGAAGCGCCGCCACCCGGTCGGATGGTCTGCATGAGAAGCGTGTGCCATTTCCTGCGCCATATTGGGACCTCTTGGAATGCGATCAACGCCGGGCTTCGGCCTGGGCGAGCTGCGCCCCCGCCGCGGGCTTTGCGTTCGACGATGCCTTCTGCTGGCCGGCCAGCCATTGCGCGAAGGCCTCCTTGGAAACGGCTTTTACCTCGATCGGCATGAAGCCGTGATTGACACCGCAGAGCTGGGTGCACTGGCCGTAATAGGTGCCTTCTTTCTCGATGTTCATCCAGATCTCGTTGAGCCGCCCGGGCACGCCGTTGATCTGCATGCCGAGAGCCGGGACCACCCAGGCGTGGATCACATCGTCGGAGGTGACCAGCACGCGAATGTAGGTGTGGACGGGAACGACGAGAGGATTATCGACGGAGAGCAGCCGGATCTGACCGGGCTTGAGCGAATCGTCGTCGATGATCTGGCTGTCGAACGACACCTTGCTGTCCGGGTAGTCGTAGGACCAGTACCATTGATGCCCGGTCGCCTTGACCGTGAGATCGGCCTTCGGCGTCACATCGGCATAATAGATGAGCTTGAAGGAGGGGATCGCGATGATCACCAGGATCATAATCGGGACCACCGTCCAGATCACCTCGATGAGCGTGTTGTGCGAGGTCTTGGTGGGGACCGGATTGCGGCTCGCCCGGAAGCGCCACATCACATAGACGAGGAGTCCGAGGACGAGAAGCGTGATCAGCGTGATGATCCACAGCAGGAGCGAGTTGAAGCTGTGGATCCGATCCGCGACGAGCGAAGCCGCCGGTTGCATGCCCATTTCCCAAGGCTGCGGCTCTGCGGCGTAAGCGCCACTCCCGGCGAAGCCAGCGAAGCCGAGCACCAGCGTCGCGAGTGCGGCTAGACGAGTTTTCACAGGCATCTCTCCTCGCCCCGATGTTCTTACGAGACCCATTGCATCAGATCGGGCGATGTCGCCGCCGGCGCTTGGCAAGCCAAATACCCCGGTGCGCGACCTTCCGCGCCATCCCCAAGCGGCCGCGACAATACAATACGCCCGGCGCGCCGAACAACCAGACCGGACGCCGCAGGCCTGCGCGCCGCCGCCGCCGCGGCTTCGCCGCCAAGCCAGGCAATACAGCGGAAACCCTAGCATTTCTGCGGCTTTGCGCGATTTATGCGACGATATGTCGCACAACAGCGAAACGGACTCAAGAGCTCCGCCAAGGCGGGCCGAGGGCCATCACAGCCGGGCGCGAGTGACTTGCCTTGGCGCCGTCACTATATAGCCTCATCATAGGCTCGCTCGACCGCACTCTTGTCCGCCAAAGGTTCCGACATGTCCGACCGCCTCACCGCCGAGACACTCTTCTTCGACCGCGCCGGCCTCGATCGGCGCCGCGTCCAGGCCATCGTCGACGAGTCGCTCCACGGCGCCGACGATGGAGAGCTGTTCCTCGAATACACCCAATCCGAGGCCCTCGCCTATGACGACGGGCGGCTCAAAAGTGCTTCCTTCGACACCAGCCAAGGCTTCGGCCTGCGCGCCATCTCGGGCGAGGCCGTCGGATTCGCCCATGCGTCCGAGCTTTCGGAAGCGGCGATCCGCCGCGCCGCCGCGACGGTCAAGTCGGTCCGCAGCGGTCATAGCGGCGCTGCAGGGGCGCCGCCGGCGGGCACCAATCATCACCTCTATGGTGAGGAGAATCCCTTGTCCGGCTTGGCTTTCGAGCGCAAGGTCAAGCTGCTCGCCGAGATCGACGCCTATGCCCGCGGGAAGGACCCCCGCGTGCGCCAAGTCATGGTCTCCCTCTCGGGATCCTGGCAGGCCGTCGCCATCCTGCGCGCCGGCGGGCATTGGAGCGCCGATATCCGACCCCTCGTCCGCCTCAACGTCAGCGTCGTCGCCGGAGAGGGCGAACGGATGGAGACGGGCTCCGATGGGCGCGGCGGCCGTGTGAGCTTTGACAGCCTTATCGACCCCGCCAATTGGCAGGGGCAGGTGGACGAGGCGCTGCGCCAAGCGCTCGTCAATCTTGGCTCGGTGCCCGCGCCGGCCGGCGAGATGACCGTGGTGCTCGGGCCCGGCTGGCCCGGCATCCTCCTCCACGAGGCGATCGGGCACGGGCTCGAGGGCGACTTCAACCGCAAGAAGACCTCGGCCTTCGCAGGGCTCATGGGCAAGCGCGTCGCCAGTCCCGGGGTCACCGTCGTCGACGACGGCACGATTCCCGACCGGCGCGGCTCGCTCACCATCGACGACGAAGGCACGCCGAGTGAGCGCACCGTCCTGATCGAAGACGGCATCCTGAAGGGTTACATGCAGGACCGCCAGAACGCGCGGCTCATGGGCATGAAGCCGACGGGCAACGGCCGGCGGCAGAGCTTCGCCCATCATCCGATGCCGCGCATGACCAATACCTACATGCTCGCGGGGGAGCACGATCCGGCGGAAATCCTTCGCTCGGTCAAGCGCGGCCTTTATGCGGTCAATTTCGGCGGCGGCCAGGTGGATATCACCTCGGGCAAATTCGTCTTCTCGGCCTCCGAAGCCTATCTGGTCGAGGGCGGCAAGATCGGCCCGGCGGTGAAGGGGGCGACATTGATCGGCAACGGCCCCGACGTCCTCACCAAGGTCCGCATGATCGGCAACGACCTGCGCCTCGATCCGGGCATCGGCACCTGCGGGAAGGACGGCCAGGGCGTTCCCGTCGGCGTGGGCCAGCCCACGCTTCTCATCGACACCCTGACGGTCGGCGGCACTGCAGCCTGACGCGGCCCTCGTCGGCGTTGCGCGACGAGGCCGGGGCCGCTTACAAAAGGCAACCGAACAAGGGTGGGTTGCCGATGCGTCGGGCGGTCCTGACTGTCGTTCTGCTCCTTGCGTCCCTCGTGGCATGGCCGCGCCCGCCATCGGCCGCGCCCGCCGGGCTGGTCACGAAAAAAAGCACCTTCGACGTCGCCCAGACTTTGGACAGGCTGGAGAGCCTCCTGAGGCAGAACGGTTTCACCATCATCGCCCGCGTCGATCAGCGGGCGGTGGCGATGAAAGGCGGCGAGCACATACCCCCGGCCGAGCTTCTACAATTCTCGCTCCCGGCCTTCGATGCGGCCCTCCTCAAGAGCGACCGGGTCGTCGGGCTCGATCTGCCCCTCAAGGCGCTCGCCTGGGAGGATACCAGCGGACGCGTCTATCTGACCTATCCGGCCCCGGATCAGCTCGCGCAGCGCTTCGACATCACCAACCAGCCCGTCGCGGTCCAGCACATGGCCGAGCTTCTCGACCGGCTCACCGATAAGGCGCTCTCGCCCTGAGCCGGACTCAATCGCCCCGCAGCCTGCGGGCCCAAGCGGCGAGTGCCGCCATGAGGTCCTTGACCAGCCCGAGCGCCGTCTCGTCCTTCAGCTTGCCGTGCTCGTCGAACTTGGTATGGGCCTGGGCGACGAAGATCTCCGGCCGATTGAGGAAGTGCACGTCGAGATAGACCAGGCTCTGGCGGAGGTGATATTGCGAGCGGACGGTGCCGCCCGTCCCCATGCTGGCGCCCATCACCGCTGCCGGCTTGCCCTCGAAGGGCTGCCCGGGCGGACGCGACGCCCAGTCGATCGCATTCTTGAGGACGCCGGGAATCGAGTAATTGTATTCGGGCGTGACAAAGAGAAGGGCATCCGCCGCGGCGATCTTGCTGCGAAATTCCTCGACGGGCTTGGGAAAGCCCGCTTGCCGCACATCCTCGTTATAGAGCGGTATCGGCGCGATATCGAAGGTCTCGAGCGTCATCGCCGGCGGCAGCACCTCTTGAGCGACGCGCAGCAGCATCCTGTTGTAGGAGCCTCGCCGGAGGCTGCCACATATCCCAAGCACCTTGACCGGCTTCGATCCATCCGCCATTGGCTTCTCCTCCGTTCTAGCTGATGCCGTCCCGGTGCGCGGGCGGCAGGTCAATAGGCGAGCTCGCGGAAGACGGGCTCCACGCTGCGGTTCCAGCGCGTCTCGTAGGCCTCGAGGAGCCGCTCCGCAGGGGTACGTCCAGACCGCGCCGTCTCCCACAGCACATCCAGAAAGGCGCTCTCGTCGGCGCCCATGCCGTCCCGCTGCGCACGGCGCTTGAGCCCGTCCTCGGCGATAGCCAGGACCTCGAGCGCCCAATCGCGCACGCTGCGTTTCTTGAACGAGGCTGTAAGCGCCTGCCGCGGCACCGCGCGGCGAAGGGCATCGTGATCGGTCGGCGTCCAGTCCTTGACGAGCTGCCAGGCTGAGTCGAGCGCCGCCGGCTCGTAGAGCAATCCCACCCAGAGCGCGGGGAGCGCACAAAGGCCCCTCCACGGGCCGCCATCCGCACCGCGCATCTCGAGATAGCGCTTGAGCCGAACCTCGGGGAATGCCGTCGTGGCATGATCCGCCCAATCCACCAGCGTCGGCCGCTCGCCCGGGAGCGCCGGCAGCTTGCCCTCCAGGAAATCGCGGAAGGACTGCCCGCTCGCATCGATATAGCGGCCATCGCGATAGACGAAATACATGGGGACGTCGAGCAGATAGTCGACATAGCGCTCGAAGCCCATGCCGGCATCGAAGACGAAGGGGAGCATGCCGCAGCGATCGGGATCCGTATCCGTCCAGACTTGGCTGCGGTAGGAAAGGAAGCCATTCGGCTTTCCTTCAGTGAAGGGTGAGTTGGCGAAGAGCGCCGTCGCGATCGGCTGCAGCGCCAGGCTCACCCGGAATTTCTTCACCATGTCGGCTTCGGAGGCGAAGTCGAGATTGACCTGGACCGTGCAGGTGCGCAGCATCATGTCGAGGCCGAGCTTGCCGCGCTTCGGCATATAGGCGCGCATGATCTTGTAACGGCCCTTCGGCATCCAGGAGATGTCTTCGCGCTTCGCGGTGGGATGGAAGCCGAGGCCGATCAGCCCGAAGCCCAGCACCTCGCCGATTGCCTTCGCCTCGCGGAGATGCTGATGCACCTCGGCACAGGTCTCGTGCAGGGTCTTGAGCGGCGCGCCGGAGAGCTCGAGCTGGCCGCCGGGCTCGAGGCTGATATTGCATTTGCCTTTCTCAAGGGCGATCACGTTTCCGTTCTCGAGGATCGGCGACCAGCCGAAACGGCGGCCGAGCTCGGTGAGCAGATCGCGCACCCCGCCCTGTTCCTCGTAGGTAAGTGGCTTGAGGTTGCCCCGATGAAAGGTGAATTTCTCGTGCTCGGTGCCGATCCGCCACTCGGCCGCGGGTTTGCAGCCGCCGGCCAGATATTCGACGAGCTGGCTTCTGCTCTCGATAAGCTCGCCGCTCACTTTGGAGGGTCCGGACATGGCGACCTTCAGCGGGTTGGCGGAATAATTTCGTCGGACGTCTTGTGGCAGGCGCCGCGCCAGTCGCCGGCAAGGGCTTGCCAGCAGGCGAGGGCTGCCAGCGCGGCGGTGTCAGCCCGAAGCACGCGCGGCCCCAGGCTGGCGGCGGTAACAATGGGAAGTTTTTTCAGCCGGTCAAGCTCGTCTGCCGAAAATCCGCCCTCGGGACCGGTCATTACCGCCCAGGGTCCGAAAGCGGCATCGCTCCCCGCCAAGGCGGCGGTGATCGACGCCGCCGTCCCGGTCTCGTCGCACAGGAGGACGCGCCGTTCCGCCGGCCAGCGCGCCAGCATTTCGTCGAGCGTTGCCGCCGGAAAGATCTCGGGCACCGAGAGCCGCCCGCATTGCTCGGCGGCCTCGATCGCATTGGCGCGCAGGCGCTCGACGTTGACACGGCCGACAGCGGTCCATCGGGTGAAGACCGGCCAGAGTCCGGAAACGCCGAGCTCGGTCGCCTTCTCGGCGACGAAGTCGATGCGCGCGCGCTTGATTGGCGCGAAGACGAGCCAGAGGTCGGGTCCGCGGTCCTGGATACGCGTCCGGCTTTCGACGGCGCAGGAAGCCCAGCCCTTGCCGAGGCCGTCGAGTCGCGCCCGCCATTCGCCGTCCCGTCCATTGAAGAGAAGGAGCGGTGCGCCCGCGGACAGGCGCATAACGCTGCGCAAATAATGGGCTTGCTCGGCGCCGAGGCCAACCGCGACGCCGGGCGCAAGCGCCTGATCGACGAAGAGTCTGATCCTGGCTCGTTCTTCCGACATGGCGCTCAGCCGTCCCGTCCTATTTTTTGGAGCCACCGTGCCGCTTGAGGCGCTGCGCGGCTAGGAGCAAGATTACTCCATGGCTTCCACCTTCAAAACCCTGGCGAGCGACGGCACCGATATCCATCGCGGCAACTGGGTCGACCTGTGGCTGCCGCCCGCAGCGCGGCCCTATGCACGCCTCATGCGTCTCGATCGTCCGATCGGCACATGGCTCCTTCTTTTCCCATGCTGGTGGAGCCTCGCGCTGGCTTATGAAGGGTGGCGCGATATCCTTCTCTTCGCCGCCTTCGGTCTGGGTGCCATCATCATGCGCGGCGCGGGTTGTACCTGGAACGACATCACCGATCGCGAATTCGACGCCAAGGTCGCGCGCACGCGCACGCGACCGCTGCCCAGCGGTCAGGTGAGCCTGCGCGAAGCCGTGGTCTTTCTCGCTCTCCAGCTCGCGGCGGCGGCGCTCATTCTCCTCACCTTCAACTCCTTCGCCATCGCCCTGGGAGCCGCTTCCCTTGTCGTCGTGTTTGCCTATCCCCTGATGAAGCGCGTGACCTACTGGCCGCAATTCGTGCTCGGTCTCGCATTCAACTGGGGCGCGCTGCTTGGCTGGGCGGCGATCAAGGGCGACTTGGCGACGGCCCCGCTCGTCCTCTACGCGGCCGGGATCGCCTGGACGCTCGGCTACGACACCATCTACGCCCACCAGGACAAGGATGACGACGCGTTGCTCGGCCTCAAATCCACGGCTCTCAAATTCGGGCGCGGCACGAAGCCCTGGCTCTGCGGCTTCTACGCCGTGGCGCTGGCGCTCATCGGAGCAAGCGGAGCGTGCATCGGGATCGGCTGGCCATTCTATGCAGGGCTCGCGGCAGCAGGAATCCAGCTCTTGTGGCAGATCACGGCGCTCGATCTCGACGACCCCGATGATTGCCTAGCCAAGTTCAGGTCCAACCGATCGTTCGGCTGGCTGGTTCTTGGTGGAATCGCCCTCGGCCGCCTCTTCGCCGCCTCGTGAAAATCGTCTCCAAGGATGAGGCCATCAGCTTCATCCGCGCGCATACGCAACGTGCTTCAACGCCGCTGCTGCCCGAGATCGAGCTTCATCTTGCGACCGAGATCACGCCGCTCTGGCAGGCGACCGAAGCCGAGATCGCGGCGAGCGCCCTGCCACCCCCGTACTGGGCCTTCGCCTGGGTCGGCGGCCAGGCCCTCGCGCGCCACGTTCTCGACCATCCAGCCGTCGTGCGGGGAAAGCGCGTGCTCGATTTCGCGGCGGGCTCGGGGGTGGTCGGCATCGCAGCGGCGATGGCGGGTGCCGCCCAGGTGGAAGCAAGCGAGATCGATGCCTTCGCCGCCGCGGCCATCGAACTCAATGCCGCGGCGAATGGCGTAACCCTTCTCCCACGCGTCGAGGATCTCACGACGGGAGTCATAGGAACCTGGGAGGTCGTGCTCGCCGGCGACGTCTGCTACGAGCGGCCGATGGCGGCGCACGTCGTCACCTGGCTCAGCCGCCTCGCCGACAGCGGCACCGAGGTGCTTCTCGGCGATCCCGGGCGGGCCTATCTGCCCGAGCGAGGGCTGCGCGAACTCGCGCGCTACACCGTGCCGACCACGCGGGAGCTCGAGGACAACGAGCGCCGCGAGGTCGGGATATTTCGCCTTGTCGGCAGCTGAAGGGACATTACGCTGCCGGTACCCTCACGTACTCGTACCACCAGGAGGTGACGAGGCCCCAGACGACGCTGTTCACGACGAAGGGGATCACGATGCTGAGCGGGCCGCGGCTGAGACCGAAAAAACCGGCATGCGCAACGAAGGGATAGATGACGAGCCAGACCCCGGCGGATGGCCCGAGGCCGAAGACGAGCCCGCGCAGCCACCAGCTCGTCCGCCAGGGGATGAGGAAGAGGAATCCCCAAAGTCCACCCCAGACCAGCGCCGTGTAAAGCCAGAGCTTGGTGATGTTGGGCGGGGAAATGACCGCGATCACGCCAAGCACCCATAATGCCACCCGGTTTGCGAGGGCTCCCAAATTGCCCGCGGCGAACGCCAACGACGCGCGCGGCCAAAAGCCGTTCCTCGACATGCGTCTCTCTCTCCGATTTGCCCCAGGCGGCCGTCCTACGGCCGAATGCCGAGGATGGGCCGCCAGCGACAGAGCCTAGACGCGCGATGGCGACGGCGCACGCCAGTCGTGACAGGAGTCACGTAATCGTGAAGAAAAATCGGCCCCTTCGTGCCGCCGGCGGCTGCAGCACTGCGACCCTAGGCGATTGGTCATGCCTTGCCAATGAGTGCGCCGGCCCCGCTTGACGGCACCCGAGGCGCAGGCCTTGATAACGAAAAGCAGAGGGAAACGATATGCCCTATGGCTCCCTGCGAGACTTCATGGCGCGACTCGAGCGCGAAGGCCGGCTGGCGCGCGTTCGCGCGCCCGTGTCGCCTGTGCTCGAGATGACCGAGATCCAGACGCGGCTGCTGGCGGAAGGCGGCCCGGCCGCGATCTTCGAGAACGTCGTCGGCGCCGACGGGCGGCGCTATGAGATGCCGGTTCTGGTCAATCTCTTCGGGACGGTCGAGCGTGTCGCCTGGGGCATGGACCGCGCGCCTGGAGAACTGCGCGCGGTGGGCGAGACCCTCGCCTTCCTGCGCCAGCCCGAGCCGCCGGGGGGCTGGCGCGAGGCGTTCGAGATGCTGCCGCTCTTGCGTACGGTGATGGCAATGAAGCCCAAGGCCGTCGGCAAGGCGCCCTGCCAGGATGTCGTCATCGAGGGACCGGACGTCGACCTCGGCCGGCTGCCCGTCCAGACCTGCTGGCCCGGCGAGCCGGCGCCGCTCATCACCTGGCCCCTCGTGGTGACCAAGGGGCCGGGCAAGCGGCGCGAGGACGATGTCAATCTCGGCATCTACCGCATGCAGGTAACCGGGCGGAATACCACCTTGATGCGGTGGCTGAGGCATCGCGGCGGCGCCCAGCACCATGCGCGCTGGAAAGCCACCCAGGAGAGCTCATCTCGACCCGAGCCTTTGCCCGCGGCGGCAGTCATCGGCGCTGACCCGGGTACCATTCTCGCCGCCGTGACCCCGGTGCCGGATACGCTTTCGGAATATCAGTTCGCCGGGCTCTTGCGCGGCCAGCGGCTCGAGCTCGTCGATTGCCGCACCATCCCCCTCAAGGTGCCGGCAAGCGCCGAGATCGTCCTCGAGGGCCACGTCTCCCTCGACTCCCATGGCGACGAGGGCCCCTATGGCGACCACACGGGCTATTACAACGCCGTCGAGCCCTTTCCCGTTTTCACCGTGAGCGCTGTTACCATGCGGCGCGATCCGATCTATCTCTCGACCTTCACCGGGCGGCCACCCGACGAGCCTTCAGTGCTCGGCGAAGCCCTCAACGAGGTCTTCATCCCACTTCTCCAGCAGCAATTCCCCGAGATCGTCGATTTCTGGCTGCCGCCGGAGGGATGCTCCTATCGCATTGCGGTTGTCTCGATGCGGAAGGCCTATCCCGGCCACGCCAAGCGGGTGATGATGGGGGTGTGGTCCTATCTCCGGCAGTTCATGTATACGAAATGGGTTATCGTTGTTGACGACGACATCGACGCCCGCGATTGGAAGGAGGTGATGTGGGCGATCGCGACACGCATGGACCCGGCCCGCGACATCACCCTCATCGAGAACACGCCGATCGACTATCTCGATTTCGCGTCCCCCGAGTCGGGGCTCGGCTCCAAGGTCGGCCTCGATGCCACCAACAAGTGGCCGCCCGAGACGCAACGGGATTGGGGGCGCAAGATCCGCATGAGCGACGAGGTAATCGAGGCCGTCACGCGGAAATGGGCGGGCCTGGGCTTGCCGGGATCGGGCCGGCCGATCTGGCGAAAGTGAGGCGGTCATGGAGGCGTTGCTCGAGAACCCCAATGTCCTCGGCTACGTTCTCCTCGTGGCTCTGGCGGGCGTGATCATCCTGAGGCTTCAGGCGTCACGCCGACGGGCGGAGGAGGAGCGGCGGCAGCGGCATCCGTGGTCCGCCTCGCATGCCGGAAAGGACGAGCACGCGGCCGCCGGCGAGGATTTCCAGCCGGGGAGCCTCGGCCGCGCCCGGCTACAGTTCTACATGATTATTCTTGCGGTGCTCGCGCTCGTCGCCGCTTACCTCATTCACCGCTAGCACTCGCATCCCGACCGCGCGATCCCATATCCTAGTGGCCCCTTTCAGGCTGCCACTCTTTCCGGAGCTTCCCATGGCCTCCCCCCAACCCGGCCTCGACCTCCTCCGCGACTTAATCCGCCGCGCCAGACGCGCCGGCGCCGACGCGGCCGACGCGCTCTTCGTCGAAAGCGCGTCCGTCAGCCATGCGCAACGCCTCGGCAAGGTGGAAAAGCTCGAGCGCGCCGAGAGCCGCGATCTCGGCCTGCGGGTCCTCCTCGGAACGCGACAAGCCGTGGTCTCGACGACCGATCATGACGCAAGATCGCTCGAGACCCTCGTCGAGCGGGCGATTGCCATGGTGCGTGTCGTCCCTGAGGACCCCTATTGCGGCTTGGCGCCCGAGAACCGCTTGGCGCGAGAGATCCCCGATCTCGATCTCTGCGATCCTGTCGAACCCAGCCCCGAGGCGCTGATCGAGCAGGCGCGTGCCTGTGAGGATTCGGCTCTCGCCGTCGCGGGGGTCACCAATTCCGAGGGTGCCGAGGCGGCATGGTCGCGCTCCTCGATCTCCCTCGTGGCGAGCAACGGATTTGCCGGCAGCTACCAGGTTTCGCGGCACTCCCTCGGCGTCTCCGTCCTGGCGGGGGCGGGAACGGCCATGGAGCGCGACTACGATTTCTCCTCGGCTGTACATGGCGCCGACCTGGAATCCGCCGCTGTAGTCGGGCGCCGCGCCGGCCAGAAGGCAGTGCGACGCCTTAATCCTCGCAAGGCGAAGACTGCGCGCGTGCCGGTCATCTATGATCCGCGCGTGTCGAACTCGCTCCTCGGCCATTTCGCCTCGGCGATCAACGGAAGCGCCATCGCGCGAGGAACGAGCTTTCTCAAGGACAAGATGGAGGAGCGCATCCTCCCCGCCGGAATGCGTATCGTCGATGATCCCCGGCGGCGCCGCGGCCTGGCCTCCAAGCCCTTTGACGGCGAAGGGGTGGCGACGACGCGACGGTATTTGGTCGACGACGGGCGGCTGCAAAGCTGGATCCTCGACACGCGCTCCGCCCGCCAGCTTGGGACCGAGACGACGGGCCACGCCTCCCGCGGCACCTCCTCCCCGCCAAGCCCTTCCGCCACCAATCTTTATCTTGAGCCCGGGGCGCTTTCGCCGGACGCCCTCATCGCCGAAACGGGCCGAGGCTTCTACGTCACCGAGCTGATCGGCTTCGGGGTGAATGGCATCACCGGCGACTATAGCCGGGGTGCCGCCGGCTTCTGGATCGAGAACGGCCGCTTGGACGAGCCGGTGAGTGAAGTCACGATCGCTGGCAATCTCAAGGAGATGCTCCTCGGGCTGACCGCGGCCGACGATCTCGCCTTCCGCTATGGGGTCAATGCGCCGACGCTTCGGGTCGCCGAGATGACCGTTGCTGGCGCCTGATAACCTCGGCAGGAAACGGGGGCCTGCAAGGAGGGCCGGCCGAGGAATTGGCCAGTCCAAGCTTGCGTGCTATGGTGCGGCCGCCCGGGGGCCGCAAAGGGGCTGGGCCCCGGCGATAGGGATTCGAGCTTGAGCAGAAAGACCAGGGCAAAATTCGCGCTCGACGCCACGACGCTGGCACTCGTGTCGCGTCTTGCCCGCGACCATATCAGGCCTCTCGTTCCGCGGCTTGCCTTCTCCTTCGTCTGCATGGCCATTGCAGCCGGCATGACGGCGGCAATGGCGAAGCTGATGGAGCCGATCCTCGACGACGTCTTCAAGTCGGGCAGCATCGATCAGCTCCATCAGATCGCTGTGCTCATCCTCGTGGTCTTCGCCGCGAAGGGACTCGCCACCTATGGCCAAGGCGTGACGATGAATCACGTCGGCATGCGTATCATCGCCGATGTGCAGAGCAAGATGTTCGATCACGTCATCGGCGCCGATCTTGCCTTTTTCCAGGCCAATTCCACGGGCACGCTCGTCTCGCGCTTCACCAACGATGCGAACATGCTGCGGAGCGCGGTCTCGAATGCCCTGACAGGAATCGGCAAGGATACCCTGACGCTCGTCTCCCTCGTCGGGGTCATGTTTTACCAGGACTGGCTCTTGGCCCTCATCTCGTTCTTCGCCTTTCCGACGGCGATCCTCCCCATCGTCAAGCTCGGCCGGCGCATGCGTCGGGTCTCGGCAAACACCCAGACCGAGATGGGACAGTTCACGACCCTCTTGGACGAGGCGTTCCAGGGCGCGCGCCACGTCAAGGCCTATGGCATGGAGCGGTACGAGGCATCGCGCGCTCATATCATCATCGAGCGGCTTTTCCACCTGGCGCAGAAGGCCGCGCGCACGCGCAACGCGTCGAGCCCGATCATGGAGATGCTGGGCGGCCTTGCCATCGTCTCGGTGATCTTCTACGGCGGGTATCAGGTGATCCACGGCGTGCGGACGCCCGGCACCTTCTTTTCCTTCGTGACCGCCCTTCTCCTCGCCTACGAGCCGATGAAGCGCCTCGCCAATCTCAACGCAAGCCTGCAAGAGGGCCTCGCCGCGGCGCAGCGGATTTTCGCGCTGCTCGACAGCAAGCCCAAGGTCGTCGACCGCCCAGGCGCGCGACCGCTCGTGCTCAAGCGCGGAGCCATACGCTTCGAGGATGTCCGTTTCGGCTACGGGTCCGACAAGCGCGCGCTTGACGGCATCACGCTCGAAGTGCCCGCGGGGAAAACGGTGGCCCTGGTCGGCCCCTCGGGAGCGGGCAAGTCGACCATCCTCAACCTGATTCCCCGCTTCTACGACGTGGAGGCCGGCCGCCTCACCATCGACGGCGCCGATGTGCGCGATGTCACCCTCGCCTCGCTGCGCGCCAATATCGGGCTCGTCTCCCAGGAGATCAGCCTGTTCGACGACTCGGTGCGCGCCAACATCGCCTATGGCCGGCCGGACGCCGACCAGGCGGCGATCGAGCGCGCCGCGCGGATGGCGGGCGCCCATGACTTCATCATGCAGCTTCCCGACGGCTACGACACGCCCGTCGGCGGCCACGGCACCCGCTTGTCGGGCGGCCAGCGGCAGCGCATCGCCATTGCACGCGCAATGCTCAAGGGCGCGCCCATTCTCCTTCTCGACGAGGCGACCTCCGCTCTCGATACTGAGACGGAGCGACAGGTCCAGTCGGCGTTGGCCGAGCTCATGCGTGGACGAACGACCGTCGTCGTCGCCCATCGCCTCTCAACCGTCGTCGATGCCGATCTCATCTATGTGATCGAGGAGGGTCGGGTCGCGGAGCGAGGCAGCCACGCCGAGCTCCTGGCGGCGAAGGGCATCTATGCGCGGCTCTATGCGCTCCAGATGGCGGAGGAGGGCGGCATCACGGCGATTCCCGCCCCCGCAGCGCGCGGAGTGCGCGCACGGGCCTGAACCATGCGTCTGGCAAAGCGATTGACCCGCTCGGCTGCGGTTCAGGCCGTGCTTTGCTGGCTTGTCGCGCAATATATCCGCGTCGTCTACCGCACCGGCCGCTGGAGCGTGCGCGGCGGCGACGAGCCTCGGCGGCTCTGGGCCGCGGGACGGCCCTTCATCCTCGCCTTCTGGCATGGCCGCCTCCTGATGATGCCCTATTGCTGGGACCCGAAGGTGCCGATCAACATGCTGATCTCCCGGCATGTGGACGGTCAGCTGATCGCGCGTACCGTCCGCCATTTCGGCATCTCGACCATCGCCGGCTCGTCATCCAGCGGCGGCGGGGCGGCCCTCCGCGCGATTGTCAAATCGCTGAAGGCCGGGGAGTGCGTCGGCTTTACCCCCGACGGGCCGCGCGGGCCGCGCATGCGCGCGAGCCCGGGCGTCGTCAACGCTGCGCGACTGGCGGGCGCGCCGATCCTGCCCTGCGCCTACGCGATCCGGCGGCGACACCTTTTGCGCAGCTGGGATCGCTTCGTGCTGGCGCTGCCCTTCAGCCGCGGCGTGTTCCTATGGGGTCGCGCCATCGAGGTGCCGCGGACATCCGACGACAGCGCCATCGATGCGCTCCGCCAGGCCGTGGAAGACAGCTTGAACGCTCTGACCCGCGAGGCCGATCTTCTTTGCGGCAAGGTACCCGTCGAGCCCGCGCCTGCCGCCGGAAGCGCCGTCGTCACGCTTGACCGGCGCGCCATGGCCGGACAATGACGAGCCTCGTGACGCCCAGTCTTTATCGGTCGCTGACGACGCTCGGCGCGCCGGTAATCGCGGGTTTTCTTGCGTGGCGTCGCCTGCGCGGCAAGGAGGACGGGGCGCGCTTCTCCGAGCGTATGGGGGTCAGCGCGGCGCCGCGCCCGCAGGGCGCGCTCATCTGGGTCCATGCCGCGAGCGTCGGCGAAGCGCAATCGGCCCTCATCCTGGTCGATCGCATCCTGGAGATCGATCCCGGCTTCAAGGTTATCGTGACCACTGGCACCGTGACCTCGGCCAGGCTCATGGCCGAGCGACTGCCGGAACGGGCGATACACCAATATGCGCCCGTCGATCGGGAACTCTGGGTGCGCCGCTTTCTCGATCACTGGCGGCCGGCCCTGGCCCTCTGGATCGAGTCGGAGCTATGGCCCAACCTCGTTCTGGAGACGGCGCGCCGTCGCATTCCGATGCTGCTGATCAACGGCCGCATGTCGGAGCGCTCGCTCGCCGGCTGGCGACGCTTCCCGGCCCTCATTCGCCCACTTCTCGCTTCGTTTGCGCGCATCCTGGCGCAGAGCGAGGCCGACGCGGCGCGCTTTCGCGCGCTCGGCGCGCGCGAAGTGATCACCACGGGCTCGCTCAAATTCGACGCAGCGCCGCTCCCCGCGGATGCCGACCAGCTTCGTCGCTTGGAAATCTCGCTTGCCGGGCGTCCCCGTTGGCTCGCCGCCAGCACCCATACGGGCGAGGAGGCCCAGATCGCCGCAGCACATCGGGCGATCGAGCGCAGCCACCCCGGGCTCGTGACCATCATCGTGCCTCGTCACCCCGATCGCGGCGCCGAGATCGCCGGCGAGCTTGACCTCCTCGGCCTCACAGTGGCGCGGCGTGCGATAGGCGATGGGATCGCACCCGATACCGACGTCTATCTCGCGGATACCCTCGGCGAGCTTGGCCTCTTCTATCGCCTTGCTCCCATCGCCTTCGTCGGCGGATCGCTGGTGCCTCATGGCGGGCAGAACCTGCTGGAGCCGGCGCGCCTCGGTTGCGTCGTGCTCCACGGACCGCATGTCCAGAACTTCCGCGCTATTGCCGCCGAGCTAGCGGCGTCGGGGGCCTGCCAGGCGGTGCCCGACGCTACCGCTCTCGCCGATGTCGTGGATGGCCTGCTCCGGGACGAGGCGGAATGCTGTCGGCGCGCGCGCGCGGCAAAGCGTGCGACCGAAGCCGGGCGGGGCGCGCTCGAAGTGGTGATCGCCGCTCTCGGTCCGGAGCTGGCGCGGCTCGGCCGCTCGGAGAGGCGATTTGCGCGCGCCTGACTTCTGGCATCGCGGCGATAGCCGAGCCGCAACGTTGCTGGCCCCTTTGGGGACGCTCTATGACACCGCGGCACGGTGCCGCGGCGCTCTGACAAGGCCGGCTCGCTTTTCGCGGCCGGTGATCTGCGTCGGGAACCTCACTGCCGGGGGCGCAGGAAAGACGCCGACGGTCCTTGCGCTCGCCGCCTGGTGCCAAGCTCGGAGATGCCGAGCGCATCTCCTCAGCCGCGGTTATGGCGGGCGCGAAGCCGGTCCGCTCCGCGTGGACCCGACGCGGCACGGCTTCCGCGAGGTGGGGGACGAGGCGCTGCTGCTGGCCGCGCGAGCGCCGTCCTGGATTGCTCGCGACCGCCGCGCAGGCGCCAGCGCGGCCATTGCCGACGGCGCGGAGCTGGTAATCATGGATGACGGATTGCAGAACCCGAGCGTCGCCAAGGACCTCGCTTTCCTCGTCGTCGATGGCGGCTACGGCTTCGGCAATGGGCGGCTCATCCCTGCGGGGCCCCTGCGCGAGCCCATTGAGCGCGCCCTCGCCCGCGTTGCCGCGGTCATCCTCGTCGGCGATGACGAGGTCGGGATCGGCGGCCGCCTCGCGGCGCGGGTCCCCGTGCTGCGCGCGCGGCTTGTCCCCGACGCCTCGTCGCGGCAACTCGCGGGGAGGCGCGTCGTCGCGTTTGCCGGTATCGGCCGCCCCGAGAAATTCTTCACCACACTCCGAGCGCTTGGCTGCAGCCTCGCGAATTCTTATTCCTTCCCCGATCATCATCCCTATACGCCCGACGACGTAATGCGCCTGGTCGAGGAGGCTCAGGCCCACGATGCGTTGCCGGTGACGACCGAGAAGGATCTGGTCCGCATCCCCGCGGAGGCGCGCCCGATGGTAACGGCGGTCCGCGTGAACCTCGAATGGGATCGGGAGGACGCCCTCGACGGCTTGCTTCGGCCGCTCCTCGACGGCAAAACCTCGGTCCATGCCTAGACTCGCGGAAATTCCACCGCTTCTGCTGCGCACACTGGAGGCCGTCGGCGTGGCCGCCCTGCTCGGGCTCTTGCGCCTCCTCCCGCTCGACCGATCGGCCGGGCTCAGCGCCTTTCTATGCCGCCATCTCGGCCCGCGCCTTGGGATTTCGCGCCGCGCTCTCGCCAATCTCCACCGCGCCTTCCCCGAAAAGCCGGAGGCGGAGATCCAGCGCATTCTGCGCGCCATGTGGGATCACCATGGCCGCGTCTTCGCTGAATATGCCCATCTCGACTCGTTTCGGCTCTATACGCCGGAAAGCCGCGTGGAGGTCGTCAATCCCGAATACGTCGATCGCCTGCGCGAAGACGGAAAGCCGGGCATCTTCTTCTCGGGCCATATCGGCAATTGGGAGCTCGCGAGCATGGGCGTGCTGCATCGCGGGCTACCCATCAGCCTCATCTATCGGGCGCCCAACAACCCCTTCGTCCATCGCCTGCTGCGGGCGGTGCGCGGCGTCGCCGCCATCGAGCTCCTGCCCAAGGGCGCCAAAGGCGGCAAGCGCGCCATTGAGATCATGCGCGAAGGCGGCCATCTCGGCATGCTGGTCGATCAGAAGATGAATGACGGCATTCCCGTGCCGTTCTTCGGCCGGGAAGCGATGACCGCGCCCGCTCTGGCCCGGCTCGCCCTGAAATTCGACTGTCCGGTCGTGCCGACCCGGGTTGAGCGCCTCCACGGCAGCCGCTTCCGTCTCACCTTCTATCCGCCGCTCGAGCTCGAGCGCAGCGGCAATACCCAGCGCGACGTGGCGCACCTGATGGCGCGGGCCAACAAGATACTGGAGGATTGGATCCGCGAGCGGCCGGAGCAGTGGCTCTGGCTGCACCGCCGCTGGCCGGATTAGCGGCGGAGGCCTTTGCCGGCGCCGTTACGCCGGAGATGCCGGCGCAATCGGGCGAGGGCCTCGGTCAGCACCGCGTCCTCCTTGCAGAACGCGAAGCGCACGAAATGCCGCGGCCCATCCTCCTGGTAGAAGGCGCTCACCGGAATGGCGGTGACCCCGGCCTCGGTGGTGATGTGGCGGCAGAATTCGATGTCGCCCCCCTCGAAGCCCAAGGGCCGGAAATCGGCGGTGATGAAATAGGTGCCCTGGCACGCCAGCACGTCGAAGCCGATCTCGCGAAGCCCCGCGGCGAAGAAATCGCGCTTGCGCTCGAGCTCGCCGGCGAGGCCGCGGAAATAATCGTCGCCCTTGCCGAGGCCATAGGCGACGGCGCGCTGCAGATTGGGCGGCGTCGTGAAGGTGACGAATTGATGCGACTTCGCCACGGGTTGGAGCAAGGCCGGCGGCGCCGTCACATAGCCGACCTTCCAGCCGGTCAGCGCGAAGGTCTTTCCCGCCGAGCCAATGCGCAGGCAGCGCTCGCGCATGCCCGGCAAGGTCATGAGCGGAATGTGCTTTTGCCCGTCGAAGACGAGGTGCTCATAGACCTCGTCGCAGACGGCGTAGGCGTCGTACCGCTCGAGCAGCTCGGCGATGATGGCGAGCTCCGCGCGGCTGAAGAGCTTCGCCGCCGGGTTCATCGGCGAGTTCAAGAGGATGAGCTTGGTCTTCTCGGAAAAGGCTGCCGCCAACTCCTCGCGCGACAGCTCCCATCGCGGCGGTGCGAGGCGCACGAGGCGCGGGACGCCGCCGGCGCGTCGGACGATCGGCAGATAGCTGTCATAGAGCGGCTCGAACAGCACCACCTCGTCGCCCGGCTCGATGAGCCCGAATAGGCAGTTCGCCAGCACTTCGGTTGCACCCGAGGCGACCATCACCTCGCGCTCCCAATCGACGCCGAGGCCGTAGAAGCGCTTCGCATGCTGGGCGACGGCCTGGCGCAGCTCGGGCACGCCAAGCATGGGCGGGTACTGGTTGGGTCGGTCCTCGAGAAATTCCGCGGCCTTGGCCCGCACATCGGCGGGCCCGTTGCCATCCGGGAATCCCTGACCGAGATTGATCGTGCGGTGCTGAATGGCGAGGCGGGACATCACCTCGAACACCGATGTGCCGTAACCGGCGAGGATGCTGTTGGCTGGCTTCATGCGGCGCCGCCCCGAGAAAAGAGAGCCCGGCGATGTAGCACGAACCCCGCTCGAGCGAAAGCCGCGCCAAGATGCCGCGGCAGATCAACCCATGAGCCGCAGCGGCCGCGCGCGACAGCCGTCGCATGTGGTCTATAGGAGCCGGCCCTGGCGGTTCTTGTCGCGCCCCTTCTCGCCGCGATTGCGATGCGGCTTCGACGCCGGTCCGGCCGCCGGCGCTCCCTCTACGACGGCGCCGACGGACCCGTCACGGAACTCGATGGCGACGGGCATGCCCGCCGAGGTCTCGGCGGCCGTCGCCACCACGTCGCCGTCGCGATCGTGGATGACGGCGTAGCCGCGCGCGAGCACGCGATGATAGGAGAGGCTGTCGAGATGCCGGCCGACCGCATCGAGCTTCTCCGCCTGGCGCATGAGGAATCGCCAGGCTGCCGGTTGCAGGCGCTCGGCGCAACGCGCGGCATCGCGGCCGTGGCGCGCGATCTCGGCGAGCAGCGGCTCCTTCCGCAGCCGCGCCGCCGAAGCGATGAGTTCGTGCGTCTTCACGTCGATAAGGTGGCGCAGGCATTTGCGCAAATCGGGCAGGCCGCGCAGACGCTCCTCCCGCCGCGCGATGAGATTGCTCGCTGCATTCGCCAGGCGCTCGGACCAATCGTCGAGCCGCTGGCCCGCCTGCTCGAGAAGCCGTACGGGATCGGGAAGCCCGCGGGCGAGGCCGTCGATGCGCGTCCGCCGCTCGTCCAGCATGCGCTGCCAGGCCTGCAGCAGGCGCCGACCGTCCTCCATGAGCTGGGCCAGGAGCTCGGCCCGCACCGGCACGGCCATCTCGGCCGCCGCCGTCGGCGTCGGTGCGCGCCGGTCGGCGGCGAAATCGATGAGCGTCGTGTCGGTCTCATGCCCGACGGCGGCGATCAGCGGGATCTCGCTCGCCGCCGCGGCGCGCACCACGATCTCCTCATTGAAGGCCCAGAGATCCTCGAGGCTGCCGCCGCCGCGCGCCACGATGAGGAGATCGGGGCGGGGAATGGCACCGCTGGGTGCCAAGCGGTTGAACCCGCGGATGGCCGCGGCAACCTGCTCCGCCGCACCCGTGCCCTGCACCGCCACGGGCCAGATGATCACACGGCGCGGAAAGCGGTCGTCGAGGCGGTGGAGGATGTCGCGAATGACGGCTCCCGTCGGCGAGGTGACGACGCCGATCACGCTCGGCAGATAGGGCAGCTTCCGCTTGCGCGCCGCGTCGAAAAGGCCTTCGGCGGCGAGCCTTCGCCTGCGCTCATCGAGAAGCTTGAGGAGCGCCCCTTCGCCCGCCAGCTCCATGCTGTCGATGACGAGCTGATACTTGGAGCGTCCGGGATAGGTGGTGATGCGGCCGCTGCAAATCACCTCCATGCCGTCCTCGGGCCTGAGCGCCAGGCGGGCGGCCGTGCCGCGCCAGCACACCGCATCGAGCACGGCATCCGCATCCTTGAGCGCCAGATAGAGATGGCCGGAGCTGTGCCGCTTGAAGCCGGAGATCTCGCCCCGCACGCGAACATGGTCGAACCGCTCCTCGAGCGTGCGCTTAAGCAGCAGCGAGATCTCGCTCACCGAGAATTCGGGGAGGTTGGGCAAAGGCGGCGCGGTCGGCGAATTTTCGGCCATGGCAACCGGGATCATGTTACAAGACGCGCCGAGCGCGAACCAAGTCTATAACCATCGACTCCGCTCGGAATCGAACGGCCTCGGACGGACGCATGCGCATACTCGTGGTGGGATCGGGGGGGCGCGAGCATGCCCTGGTTTGGGCGATCGCGGCATCACCCCTCGCCGATCGGATCTATTGCGCGCCGGGCAATGCGGGCATCGCGGAGATGGCGACCTGCGTACCTATCGGCAGCGAGGATATCGACGCCCTGGTGCGCTTCGCTCGGGACGAGAGCATCGATTTCGTCGTTGTGGGACCCGAAGCCCCTCTCGTCGCTGGCCTTGCCGACCGACTCGAAGCGGCCGGCATCAAAACCTTTGGACCCAGCCGGAAAGCGGCGGCCCTCGAAGGCTCGAAGGGGTTCACCAAGGATCTCTGCGCCAGATACGGGATTCCGACGGCCGCCTATCGCCGCTTCGCGGATGCCGCCGCCGCCAAGGCCTATATACGCGAGCGCGGCGCGCCCATCGTGGTCAAGGCCGACGGGCTCGCGGCAGGCAAGGGCGTCGTGGTCGCGCGCACGCTCGCCGAAGCCGAGGCGGCGGTGGACGAGGCGCTCGTGGCACATCGCTTCGGCGCCGCCGGGTCCGAAGTCGTGATCGAGGATTTCCTTGAAGGCGAGGAGGCAAGCATTCTCGCCCTCGTCGATGGCGAGAATTTCCTCACCCTTCCTTCCGCCCAGGACCACAAGCCCGCCTTCGACGGCGATCGCGGCCCCAATACCGGCGGCATGGGCGCCTATTCCCCGGCACCCGTCGTCACCCCGGCGCTCGAAGCGGCGATCAAGGAGACGATCCTCGCCCCGACCATTGCGGCAATGGCAGCGGAGGGTCGCCCCTTCAAGGGCGTCCTCTATGCCGGGCTGATGATCACCGCGGCGGGGCCACAGCTCATCGAATTCAATGTCCGCTTCGGCGATCCCGAATGCCAGGCCCTCCTCGTTCGCCTCAAATCGGACCTGCTGCCGGCCCTCATGGCGGCGCGGGACGGCCAGCTCAAATTCTTCGACCTGCGCTGGCATGACGAGCCCTCCCTCTGCGTGGTGATGGCGAGCCGAGGCTATCCGGGCGCTTATCGCAAAGGCAGCGAGATCCGCAATCTTGCCGCCGCCGCAAATGTCGAAGGGGTCACCATCTTCCATGCCGGCACGGCGCAAGAGGACGGCCGGATCGTGGCCACGGGGGGGCGAGTGCTCAACGTCACGGCTCGAGGCAAGACCCTGGCCGAGGCCCAAGGGCGCGCCTATCGCGCCGTCGATCTCATCGACTGGCCCGAAGGGTTCTGCCGCCGCGATATCGGCTGGCGCGCCCTCCAGCGGTAAGCACCCGGCGGCAGAAAGGTTTGACCTTTGCGGCAGTGCGGCATAGCTTTTGCCCGGGCGGCCCCCCGATGCCGTCTGGAAGGAAGACCACAGGCATGAACGGCATCCCGGCCCATAAACCCGCTGGTGCGGCGGCGCTCGCCTTCCCCTACCCGGACGTGCCGGCGCCGGGATGCACAATCGAGGTGGCGCCCGGCATCCGCTGGCTGCGCATGCCCCTGCCCTTCGCCCTCGACCATATCAACCTGTGGCTGCTCGCGGATGGCGAGGGCTGGACCATCGTCGATACCGGCTTCGGCCGCGGCGAGGAGACGCGGCGCCTCTGGGATCAGGTCTTCGCCGCCACGCTCGGCGGGCGGCCGGTCACGCGGGTCATCGTCACCCATTTCCATCCGGACCATATGGGCCTCGCGGGCTGGCTCTGCGAGCGCTTCGGGGTTGAGCTGTGGACGCCCCAGGCGGAGTGGCTGACCGCCCATCTCGTGCGCCAGGGCTGGTCGGGGGGCGATGTGGAGAAGCGCGTCCAGCATTACCGCCGCAACGGGCTGCCTGTTGAGCAGCTCGACGCCTTCCGGCAGCGGGGCAATACCTATGCCGGGAGCGTCTCGCCTGTCCCCGTCACCTTCCACCGCATCATGGAGGGGGACGAGATCATGATCGACGGCCGGCCCTGGCGGGTCATCATCGGCCAGGGCCATGCCCCGGAGCATGCCTGCCTCTACAGCCGCGAGCTCGACGTGCTGATCTCGGGCGACCAGGTGCTGCCGAAGATCACCACCAATGTCAGCGTCTGGCCGGACCAGCCCGAGAGCAACCCCTTGAAGCTCTATCTCGATTCCCTCGCCCATTTCCGCCCGCTGCCGGCTTCGGCCCTGGTGCTGCCGTCCCACGGCCTGCCTTTCCACGGGCTCCATGCCCGGCTCGAGCAGCTCGCCCATCACCATGACGAGCGCCTGGCGCGCACCCTCGAGGCCTGCGCCGCGCCGCGCACGGGAGCCGAGATCATCCCGGTGCTGTTCCGCCGCCAGCTCGACCTCCACCAGCTCTCCTTCGCCATCGGCGAGGCGCTTGCCCATCTCCATTACCTCGTCGGCCGGGGCGAGCTCCACCGCGAGACGGGGAGCGACGGCGTGCACCGCTTCGTGCGGACCTAGCCGGCGCAGCTTTAGCTCAAATTATCCCGATAAATTGCGGCTTCCCGCCGCTGCGGCGGCGCTGCGATTAACTTTTTTTCAATCGTCATCGGGCCATTCTACGCGCGAGCGGCTTCCCATGGCGCGGCGAGGAAGGAGAGAGCGCGATGACAATGGCACTCTGGCGGACCAAGAAGTCCCAGGACGTGGTGGCGGGCTCGGCCTATCGCCACACCCACGAGGATTTCGTCGAGACGGCGCAGGTGCTGGCGATCTGCCAGGATCAGCTTGGCATTCCCCATGTGCGCTACATGGTGAGCTATGCGCGGCGCGACCGGAAGGTGCTCGAGGACGGGCCTCGCATCCTCTCGCTCGCCGCCTTCACCAACCGCTTCCGCGAGCCGGCGACCGCCTAGTATCCGGGCCTTCGCCGGCGGGCCGCCCCGGACACCCAACCTTCTCCCTGTGCCGCCACCCCTCGATTTTGACTTAAATCCCAGAGACTTGTCTCTCGGCCGCCACTGCGCCAAGCTGGCCGGCGGAGGGATTGCCTATGGCCGAGCTCATCAATCTGCGCCGGGCGCGCAAGGCGAAGGCGCGCGTGGCTGCCGCCCAGGCGGCCACCGAGAACCGCGCCCGCTTCGGCCGGCCTCTGGCCGAGAAGCGCCGCGATGCGCGCGAGGCGGAGCGGGCGCAGCGCACCCTTGACGGCGCCAAGCTCGAATCCAATAAGCCGAACGACTGAGCCCGATGGGCCTTGCGAGGGCGAATTGCGTTTGGATTGAATTGCGATATAGATCGTCATTCCCGCGAAAGCGGGAATCCAGCATTACTGGGCCCCCGCCTTCGCGGGGGTGACGGCCAAGCGCTTCGACCTAAGTGCATTACGCTTTACGGGACGGCTTCTCGACGTGCCCGCCGAACTCGTAGCGCATCGCCGAGAGCAGCTTGTCCGCGAAATCCGCCTGCCCGCGCGAGCTGAAGCGCTCATAGAGGGCCGCCGAGAGCACGTGGGCCGGAACGCCTTCATCGATGGCGGCCTTGATGGTCCACCGCCCCTCGCCGGAATCCGAGACCCGGCCGCCGAACTTCGCGAGCTGCGGGTCCTGGATCAGCGCCGCCGCCGAGAGGTCGAGGAGCCAGGAGGCGATCACGCTGCCCCGGCGCCACACCTCGGCGATGTCGGGGAGGTTGAGATCGTATCGGTAATGCTCGGGATCGCGCAGGGGCGTCGTCTCCGCGTCGACCGCGCCGGCGTCCTTGCCGATATTGGCCGCCTTGAGCACGGCCATCCCCTCGGCATAGGCCGCCATCACGCCGTATTCGATGCCGTTATGCACCATCTTGACGAAATGGCCGGCGCCGTTCGGCCCGCAATGAAGATAGCCTTGCTCGGCCGTGCCGCCCGCTTTTTCGCGGCCCGGCGTGCGCGGAATGTCGCCGCGTCCCGGGGCCAGGGCGGCGAAGATCGGATCGAGGCGCTGCACCACCTCGGCCTCGCCGCCGATCATCATGCAATAGCCGCGCTCGAGGCCCCAGACGCCGCCGCTGGTGCCCACATCGACATAGTGGATGCCCTTCGGCGCCAGCTCCTTGGCGCGGCGGATATCGTCGATGTAGTAGGAGTTGCCGCCGTCGATCACGATATCTCCGCGCTCGAGATGGGGCAGGAGATCGGCGATGGTCTTGTCGACGACACCCGCCGGCACCATCAGCCAGACCGCGCGCGGCCTGCTCAGGCTCTTGGCGAACTCGGCCAGCGAGGCGGCGCCGACCGCCTTCTCCTTCGTGAGCTCCGCCACCGCCTTCGCCGACATATCGAAGACGACGCATTGATGATTGCCCCGCAAGAGGCGGCGCACCATATTGGCGCCCATCCGGCCGAGGCCGATCATTCCGAGTTGCACGCCAGCCCTCCTTCGCTATCCGCATTGCCCGCCTTCGGCCGCGGGTGCACAACAACTTGGCTCGGCATCGGTTCCCGCGCGCAGCGGAAAGCCGGGGCCCCGGCGCCGCAACCGCTTTCCCGCGGCTGGGGCGAGGCTATATTCTTAGCCGGATTCCGCCGCACCTTAAAATCTCGCCATGGCAACAGCACCGCCATTCACCGTCCTGCATCTTGACCACGTGGTCTTGCGCGTCCGCGACGCAGCGCGGCTGGAGCGGTTCTACCGCGAGGTGATCGGCTGCAGCCTCGAGCGACGGCAGGAGGAGCTTGGCTTGACCCAGCTCCGCGCCGGCTCGACCCTCATCGATCTCGTGGACGTGGATGGCGCGATCGGCCGCGCGGGCGGCGCGCCGCCGGGGCGCGAGGGCCGCAACATGGACCATTTCTGCCTGCGCATCGAGCCCTTCGACAGTACCGCGATCGCGGCGCATCTCAAGGCGCATGGCATTACCCCCGGCGAGGTCCAGCCCCGCTTCGGCGCCGACGGCCGAGGCCCCTCGCTCTACTTCGACGATCCCGAGGGCAACCGGGTCGAGCTCAAGGGATCGCCGGACGGCACCTGAGGGGGTTTTCGCCGCGACCGGGACAGGGCGCCGATGAGAGGGGGCGACGTTGGCATCCCCTCTGAATCGGGTTTTCAGCGTTTTCAACAACTTAAGAGAACGACCCTGGGGGCGACGTCGGGGGCGACATTCGCATCCCCTTTTCGCAGCCGGAGCATTTCGCGCTTTGTAGATTGTGTTCCCAGACTGTCATTCCCGCGGAAACGGGAATCGAGGCCTGGACCCCGGCTCTGCGCTTCGCTCCGGCCGAGGTGACCGAGTCGCGTGCAACCCGCCCTACGGCTTCGCCGCCGCCTCCTTCGGCTCGAGCCGGAGGGCCGCCGAGTTCATGCAATAGCGCTGGCCGGTCGGCGGCGGGCCGTCGTCGAAGACGTGGCCGAGATGGGCGTCGCAGCGGCTGCACAGCACCTCGGTGCGCCGCATGAGGAAGCTGCGATCCTCCTTGAGGGTGACGGCCTCGGCGGCGATAGGGGCCCAATAGCTTGGCCAGCCGGTCCCTGATTCGAACTTGGTGGCGGCGTCGAAGAGGGGCTGGCCGCAGCAGACGCAGCGATAAGTTCCCGGCGTCTTGCAGTTCCAGTATTCGCCGGTGAAGGCGCGCTCAGTGCCGTGCTTGCGCGTGACGTGATACTGCTCGGGCGTGAGCTGCGCCCGCCATTCCTCGTCGCTCTTCCGCAGCTTCTCGACCATGATCCGTCTCCTTACTCGATCTCCGCCGCGCCGTCGCGCACGAGCGCGCTCACCCGGCGGCCAGGCGCCGCGCGGCGAAGAAGCGGCGCAGCAGCTCGCTCGCGCGGCCCGCCGCGATCCCGCCATAGATCTCGGGGCGGTGATGGCAGGTCGCTTGGGCGAAAAAGCGCGGCCCGTGCTCGACGGCCCCGCCCTTGGGATCCTCGGCGCCGAAATAGAGCCGACGCAGCCGGGCGAAGGAGATCGCCGCCGCGCACATGGCGCAGGGCTCGAGGGTGACGTAGATATCGCAATCCGCGAGCCGCCCCTCGCCGCGCGCGGCGCAGGCGGCGCGGATGGCGAGGAGCTCCGCATGGGCGGTGGGATCGCGCTCTGCTTCCATCGCGTTCGCCGCGGCGGCGAGCACATTGCCGTGGGGATCGACGATGACGGCGCCGACGGGCACCTCGCCCGCCGCCCCCGCGCGCGCTGCGAGCTCGAGCGCCATCGCCATGAAGCCGGGCTTCGCCGCACTCATGGCGTGACGATGGCGTGCCGAGGAGGAGGCGTCAAGAAGAGGGCGGCGTCAAACTCCTTACCCATGGCCGCGGCGCCGCTTCGCGGCCAGGCAGCCGCCGCGCCGAAGGCTCTTGTGGCGGGCCCGGGGCCGTCGTAATTTTCGAGCGCATTCGCAATCGCGGGAGGGCGGCATGCAGCCCCCCGCGTCGGGCAACGAGGCCCGCCGATAGACGGCACCGCAGCCTTCGCCAGCGTCCAAGGACGCCACGGGGTGCCTTACCCCTTCGCCTCGAGCGTGAGCGCAGCGCCGGCCCGATCGGAGCCGGCAACGGCATCCGCGCTCGCGCGCGCAAGCGTCCCAACCCCTCCAACGCCTCATCCTTCCAACGACGGAGAGAGCCATGGCACTGGATTACGAGATCTACGAGCTCGGCGACGTCCGGCTGCAGCGGGGCGCGACCCTCCGCGGCTGTAAGCTTGCCTACAAGACCTTCGGCCGGATGAATGCGGCGAAGGACAACGTCATCGTCTACCCGACCTGGTATTCCGGCCAGCATTACGACAACGAGTGGCTGATCGGGCCGGGCATGGCCCTCGATCCCGAGAAATACTTCATCGTCATCCCCAACATGCTGGGGAACGGCCTCTCCTCCTCGCCCAGCAACACGCCCGAGCCCTATAACGGGCCGCGCTTCCCCCAGGTCACGGCCTGCGACAATGTGCGCGCGCAGCATCGCCTCGTCACCGAGAAGCTCGGCGTCAAGAAGCTCCGCCTCGTCACCGGCTGGTCGATGGGCGGGCTCCAGACCTTCCATTGGGGTGCCCTCTACCCCGACATGGTCGAGCGCATCGCCCCCTTCTGCGGCTCGGCCAAGTGCTCGCGCCACAACTTCGTCTTCCTCGAGGGGGTGAAGGCGGCGCTCACCGCCGACGACGCCTTCGCCAATGGCTGGTACACGGCGAAGCCGGCCAAGGGCCTGCGCGCCATGGCGCGGGTCTATGCCGGCTGGGGCTTCTCCCAGGCCTTCTATCGCGAGCGGCTCGACATCGAGCGCATGGGCTACTCCTCCCTCGAGGACTTCCTCGTCGCCTTCTGGGAGGGCATCTTCCTGCCGCGCGACCCCAACAACCTGCTTGCCATGCTATGGACATGGCAGAACGGCGACATCAGCGACAACGAGCTCTACAAGGGCGATTTCAAGAAGGCCCTCGGCGCGATCAAGGCCAGGGCCTATGTGATGCCCGGCCGGACCGATCTCTACTTCCCGCCCGAGGACAGCGAGTTCGAGGTCGCCCACATGACGAACGCGAAGCTCCTCCCGATTCCCTCGATCTGGGGCCATTTCGCGGGTGGCCCGGGGACCAACCCCGAGGACGTGAAGTTCATCGACGCCGCGCTCAAGGAGCTGCTCGAGGTATGATTCGTTTAGGTTGAAACATCTTCATCGTCGCCCCCGCGCAGGCGCTACGGCAGCACACATCTCAGTCTGCACTCTCCCCCTCGTCATTCCCGCGAAAGCGGGAATCCAGTATTTCCACGGAAAACCTGGATTCCGGCTCTCCGCGGAGCCTGTCCTCGGGCCGGCCTTCGGCCGGACCCGTGGGCTCCGGCCGGAATGACGGCTATTCCTTTGGAAGCGGCGCCCATCCAGACTTGTGTGCATGCCGTAGCGCGCAGGCGGGGGTCCAGAAATCACGCGGTTCCCGCTTTTGCGGGAATGACGATGGCTTTATACCGACGGGCGGCGAGGGAGGCGGCATGGATTGGCTCTTCGAGGACGCGACGATCGACTGGGCGGCGCTGTCCGAGCTCTACCGCATCGCCCCCTTGGGCGAGAAGGCGCCGGACGACTTGCGGCGCGCCTTCGCCCATAGCATGTATAAATGCTTCGTCCTCGAGGAGGGCGCGCTCGTGGGCGCCGGGCGCGCGGTGGCCGACGGCGTCTATTGCGCCTATCTCTGCGACATCGTCGTGCATCCCGATTTTCAGGGGCGCGGCCTCGGCAAGGCGATCACCCAGAGGCTCGTCGCGCTCTCGGCAGGGCACGACAAGATCATCCTCTACGCCAACCCGGGCAAGGAGGGATTCTATGCGAAGCTCGGCTTCCGCCGCATGCGCACGGCGATGGCCATCTTCAGGGACGAGGCGCGGGCCCTCCGCCGCGGCCTGATCGAGGCGGGGTGAGAGCCGGGCGCCGGGTGCCGCCCTCGCCGCACCCGGCCCCAAGCATCGCGTCGCGCCGTCCGGCTCAGCCGGCGCGGTGAGCCTTGCCGCGGCGCCGCAGCCAACCCAGACCGGCCAGCCCGGCGCCGAAGAGGGCAAGCGTGCCCGGCTCGGGCACGGCACCCGTCCCGGCGATGTCGGTCATGTTGACAGTCAGCTGGCGAGGCGCCGTCGCGCCGTAGGTGACGTCGAGCGTGAAGAGATAGGTGTCATTGGCGTTGATGTCGTAGCCCGGATCGAAGCCGGCGAAGCTCAGCGCCTCGGAATTCTGAGCGCCCGTCGATCCGAAATGGGCGTTGTCGGGGATCAGGAGGGGATTGAAGCAGGTATTGCTCCCGTGCCCGACATCCTGAATGCAAAGCGACGCCGTGAGGTCGCTCAGGGTCAGCGAGCCGGTGCCGTCGACATTGGTGTTGATCGAGAAGACGAAGCCCCAGTCCGAGCCCGTCTTGCCGGGAACCGTGGTCGCCCCCGTCTGCACGTGATAGACGCTGGTATTGGCGTCCGGCGCGATCGGACCGATGAAGCGCTGGATCGTCCCGAGACCCAGCTCGATGTTGTCCTGGATGTTGGTGACGAAGTGGGCATTGATGTTGCCGGTTCCCCAATAAACGCCCGGCGGACTGGTCAGGGTCGTGTCGAATGTCGTTGCCTTGGCGCCCCCCGCCAGCAGCGTGCCGGCGGCCAGCGCCGCGGCGAAGGCAAGATGCTTGGCTGATAATGTCCTGGTTACGTTTTTCACCTCGGCCCCCCTCGTTTTATGGTTGGTTCGGACAGAAATCTGTAAGCAATAATCGTGCCGAAATCTAACCAATTGTTATTGCTAAGGTTTCACGTCCAGGCGACTATCGAGATGCAAAATCTACCGACAGTCTTCACCGCGTGCGCCATTACCGGCCGCTCCCGTGGGCGGCAGAGGTCGGGGTGAGGGAATCGCGCCCTCAGACGCGGAAGCGGTAGTCCTTGCCGGGCTCGCGCTCGATGTCGGGGGGAAAGCTCCGGCGCTTCTCGGCGAAATAGCGGGCGCGGTGATCGCCCTCGCGCAAGCGGTTCCAGGTGACGTAGAGGGCCCGGCGCGGCTTCGCACTCAGATTCGGCCCCGAGCGGTGGGGGGCGAAGCTGTCGAAGAAGACCACGTCCCCCGGCGCCAAGGGGCAAGGCTCGAACGTCATCGCCGCCATCTCGGCGTCGTCAAGGGGCTCCCAGGGCCGGCCGACCAGCCCGCGGCGGTGATGCCCCGCGGCGAGCTCGAGCCAGCCATTCTCCGCCGTCGCCGCGTCGACCGCCACGAGAGCGGTGACGAAGAGCGAGGCGTAGCGCCACCAGCCGGCCTGCTGGTCCTGGTGGGGCTTGAAGCCGTCGCCGCCGGGGGATTTGAAGTTGATCTTGTCCTTGAAGAGGAGGGCGGGCTCGCCGAGGAGGGCCTCGACGCGGCGGTGGAGGTGCCGACCGTCGATGAGGGCGCGGAAGCCGTCGTGATAGGGGTGGAAATTCTCGATCCGCTGCACCAGGCGGCGGCCGGGCTCGATGAGGCTCGCCTCGTGATAGACCATGTGGCGGCCCGGCACCTCGGGCCATGCCGCGAGCTCGTCGCACCAGCGCGCGAGATCCCGCGCCGCCGTCGCATCGAGCAGGCCGCGCGTTACGAGAAAGCCGTCCCGCTCCCAGGCGGCGCGCTCGGCCGCCGTCAGGACGGCATCGTCACAGATCGCATCGGCCATGGGCATTCCCTGAGAAGGGGCGGGACGAGGCCGCCGTCTCCGGCGCGCGCGGGCGGCAGGATAGCACAAGCCCCCGCTGCGGCCATCGCGCGGGGCGAGACATGTCCGCGCGCTCGCCGCGCCTGCCGCGCTTCCCGCATGGAGGAAAATTCACGAAGCGGCAACGGTGCCGCCATCTCGTCTTCCCACATGCAGGGCTCCGGGGTGTGGAGTGGATGGCCCGGAATCGAGCGGTTGTTATCCCGCAGTTCCGGGGCGGGCGCACGGCAACGGCCCCGTCCCGACAGCAGACGGAGGACGTGCGATGAAGGTTCCTTCATGGGTGAAGCCCGGCATCTGGGGCATCATCATCGGCGCCATCGGGTGGTGGATCGTGCTCGCCTACGGCTTCGGCTGGATGAGCGCCGGCACCGCCAAGCAGATGGCCGATAATCAGGCGCAGAGTGCCGTCGTCGCCGCCGTGACGCCCTATTGCGTCCAGCGCTTCGAGCAGCAGCCGAATGCGGTGACGGCCTGGAAGGCGCTCAAGAAGAGCGCCGACAACTACAACCAGAGCGACTTCGTCCAGAAGGGCGGCTGGGTCGCCTTGCCCGGGCAGAAGCTCAGCGACGACGTGACGGGCGGCATCGCCAATGCCTGTGCCACCCAGCTCCTCGCCCTCAAGGAGCTCGACGGCGTCAAGCTGAGCAGCGCGAAATAGCCCCATTGCGGCGCGGCGGCGGCACTTCCCGGCCGCCGCTTCCCGCCTATGTCGCAGCCCGGCATAAGCTGGGCTCGGCGCGAGCTATGGCTCAATTCTTAGCATGCCTTAATCTTTCTTAAATCCCGGCCCGAATCTTGGTCCGGGATTGCCATTTTTTGTCCCACCCGGACGGGGTGGCCGCGCGCTATAGCTCGGTCCGGATGCGCCGATGCGCAAGGCTGCGCGGCGGGTGTCGCCGCGATGCTTGTCTCGCCAAGCAAGCCCATGGCCATCGCTGAAGGAGGACGGAGAATGTCGAGCCGGATGCGGATTTCTCTTCTCGCCTCGACGGGCGTGCTCGCTTTGGCTCTCGCAGCACTGCCCTTCGGAATCGCGACCCATTCCCTGGTGCCGACGGCGAAGACCGCCTTCGCCCATGGTGGGGGTGGCGGCGGGGGTGGCGGCGGAGGGGGAGGTGGCGGCGGCGGGAGCGGTGCCGGCGGCGGCAACGGAAATGGTAACGGCAATGGCGGCAACGGCGCCGGCAACGGAAGCGGCAATGGCAATGGCGGTGCCGCCAGCAATGGCGGCGGGCATGGCGGCGGCCACGGCGGCGGCAACGCCGCGGCGGGTGCCGCCTCGAGCGGCCATGGCCATGCCAGTGCCGGCCGCGCGCCCGCGGCGCAGCTCGGCGCGCTCAACGCCTCCCACGCCTCCACGACGGCGATGGCCCATGCGGCGCCCACTTCGCGGGTCGGGCTGATTGCGAGCTACAAGGCCGACATGCTCAGCTATCAGGCGGCCCTCGCCGACCACAACACCCAGGCGGCCGCGAACGCCCTCGCCGCGGCGTCCCAGTCCCTCGCCCGAGCCTCGAACAAGGCGGTGACGGCCTCCACCGTGGCGACCCTCAACGCCCGGCTCGGCCTCACGAGCAGCGCCGCGACGAACGCGGTCGTCGCGGCCCAGGCCCAGGCGCTCAAGGGCACGACGCACTGAGGCGCGAGCGGCCGAGGTGGCCGCCGCCGCATACATTGCGCGTTAACCCGCCGCACCGTAAAGTGCGCGCCATGACGCGACCGGCGATCGGCCTCACCCTGGATGCGGAGCCCGCGGGCGGCTATTCCAAGCTGCCCTGGTACGCGCTGCGCCAGAACTACTGCGACACCATCGCCCGCGCGGGGGGCCTCCCCGTGCTGCTGCCCCACGAGCCCGAGCGGGCGGCGGACTACCTCGACCGCCTCGACGGGCTCCTCGTCACCGGCGGCGCCTTCGACGTCGACCCGGCCCTCTTCGGCGCCGAGGCACGCCACCCGACGGTCAAGACCAAGGACCGGCGCACCGCCTTCGAGCTCGCCATCGTCAAGGGCGCGCTCGCGCGCAACATGCCCGTGCTCGGCATCTGCGGGGGCCAGCAGCTCCTCAACGTGGTGCTCGGCGGCACCCTCATCCAGCACATCCCCGACGAGGTCGCGCGCCCCCTCGCCCACGAGCAGCCCAACCCGCGCACCGAGGCGGGCCATGTGGTGCGCGTCGCGGCGGGGACCCTGCTTCACCGCATCACCGGACAGGACGAGCTCGCCGTCAACAGCGCCCATCACCAGGCGGCCAAGACGGTGGGGCCGCAGGTGGTGGTCGACGCCACCGCCGAGGACGGCGTCATCGAGGGCATCGAGCATCCCGGCTACCGCTTCTGCCTCGGCGTGCAATGGCACCCGGAATACCTCATCAGCCCGGGCGACGGGCGCATCCTCGAGGCCTTCGTCGCCGCGGCGGCGTAGTCCTTTAGCCTGCTTATGACCGCCTCGTCATCCGCCGCTCCCGCCGGCGAGCGCGTCGCCAAGCGCATCGCGCGCGCCGGGCTCTGCTCGCGCCGCGAGGCGGAGCGCTGGATCGCCCAAGGCCGCGTCGCCGTCGACGGCGAGACCCTCGCCTCGCCCGCCATCGCCGTCACCGACGACAATCTCGTCACCGTCGACGGCAAGCCGCTCCCCGAGGCGGAGCCGCCGCGCCTCTTCCGCTACCACAAGCCGAGCGGCCTCCTCACCACCGCGCGCGATCCCCAGGGACGGCCCACCATCTTCGAGAGGCTGCCGCGCGAGCTGCCGCGCCTCATCGCGGTCGGCCGGCTCGATCTCGCCTCGGAGGGCCTCCTCCTTCTCACCAATGACGGCGAGCTCGCGCGCCATCTCGAGCTGCCGGCGACGGGCTGGCTGCGCCGCTACCGGGTGCGCGCCTTCGGCCAGCTCGCTCCCGAGGCGCTCGCGCGCTTGAAACGCGGCGTCACCATCGGCGGCGTCGCCTATGGCGCGATCGACGCCACCCTCGACCGCGCCAAGGGCGCCAATCTCTGGCTCACCGTGGCGCTGCGCGAGGGCAAGAACCGCGAGGTGCGCCGCGTGCTCGAGCATCTCGGCCTCAGCGTCAACCGCCTCATCCGCACCCATTACGGCCCCTTCCAGCTCGGCGCGCTGCCGCGCGGCGGTGTGGAGGAGGTGCCGCGCCGGGTGCTGCGCGACCAGCTCGGCGGCGTCTACAAGCGGCTGAGGGTGAAAGCGAGCGGACATGCGCATCGTCGCGGGTAGGCATCGCGGCCGCGCCATCACCGCGCCGGCGGACGATTCCGTGCGCCCGACCTCGGACCGGGTGCGCGAGAGTCTGTTCAACATCCTCGCCCATGGCCGGCTCGCCGCAGCGGATGGCCGTCCGCCCCTCGAGGAGGCGCGCGTGCTCGACGCGTTTTCCGGCAGCGGCGCCCTCGGGCTTGAGGCGCTGTCGCGGGGTGCGGCGCATGTGGTCTTCCTCGATCGCGACCTGAGCGCCCTCGAATGCGCGCGGCGCAACGTGACGGCCCTCGGCGAGACGGCGCGGGCGACCCTCGTGCAAGGCGACGCGACGCGCCCGCCGCCGCCCGAGAACGTGCGCGGCCATCCCGCGCCGCGCAGCCTTGCCTTCCTCGACCCGCCCTATCGCAGCGGCCTCGCCGCGGCCGCCCTCGCCGCTCTCGCCGCGGCCGGGTGGCTCGCCGAGGGCGCCCTCCTCGTCGTCGAGCTCGACCAGGCGGAATCGCTCGCCATCCCCGCCGGCTTCATGCTTGCGGACGAGCGGCGCTACGGCCGCACGAAGATCGTGTTCCTGAGGTGGACGGCAACGATCGCAGCATCGCTATAGAGACATAGCGCGCCCCGACGGAATTCCACGATAAAGCGTAAAATATTGCTAAGCTTCTTGCTTTCGGATGGAGCGGAATGCCCATGTCGATTTACCGCGCGCAATTCGAGGCTGCGCTACGCCTGCTGGCGTCAGCTTTCGCCGAGGTGGCGGCGGCCGGATATGGAAGACCTGTATTGGTGGGCGGTGGCGCCGTCGAGTACTATACCGGTGGAGAAATCACCTCCGGCGATTTCGACGTGATCACGCCAGCTCAAAAGGAGCTGGAGCGAGCCTTATTGAAACGTGGATTTATAAGGCCGAGTGGGCCGGGGACGCCCGCTCGGGGTGTCTATCATCCCGAGCTGGATATGGGTGTTGAGGTCGTCTCCGGCATTCTGTTCGACGGCGCGGCTGATCGAGAGAGGGTTCGCCTCGTTGATGTCGGCGCGGGAGAGCCGATACCAATACCAGCAGTGGAAGACATGATTGCTGATCGCATGGGGCAATTCAATACTCGGCCAGGCGGTGATCCAGCGATGTTAAGACAAGCCATTGTCCTTTACCTGATCGCCTGTCAGGATATGGAATACCGTATCGATAGTGCCTATCTTGAAAAACGCATTCGACAAGAGACGAACGGCGATTACGGGCTCGCTTACCTAACCGAGAAGGCCAATGAAGCCTGATTCTCTTCAGCGCCAAGCCGAACTCATAGCCCGCTGGAAAGCCGCACAGCGGATCGAGGGCCGGGATTATGTTCCGCCAAACAGCGGGGCAGCTCGCAGTCCGTCCAAACGTGCCCTGCTCAATGAAATAGAGCAAGCCGCCAAGAGACAGAGGCGCGCACCGCGTTTTTCCGGCAAATTCTGATATCGCGTCGTCGGCCATCTCCGGTAGGACGGCGCTTCAAGGCCGCTTGAGCGAGCGGCGCCGCGCAACGACTCGCGTCCTCTCACGTTTCCGGCGCGCGGACGAAGCACACCACGCCGCGCAACGGCACCCAGCAGATGACGGCGCGGCCGGTGGGGTTGTCGGTGCGCTGCAGGATCTTGTCGGGCGGCACAACCGTCCAGTGATTGCCGACGAGAGCCTCGTAATGGCCGTTCACGATGCGCGATTCGGTCATCCGGCAATCGCCGAGGCCGCAGCACGAGGCGCCCGTGCCCGGCTGCCGCAGGCTTTGGAACCACGGCGCGAGCGCGGGATCGGCATCGGGCGGCGGCGCCGCGTGCGCGACGACAGCCCGCGCGCCGAGGAGCAGCACGAATGCTGCCGTCCTGATCCGGCTCATGGCGCCAGTATACTCCGATCCGCGCGCCGCGTAATCAGGTCGAGGCGGCGCCGACTCCCCGCGGCGGCCGCGCTGTGCTACCGTTTTGCCGATCCTGAACCCATATCCATCACCGCGGCGCAACAGGAAGGAGCACGATCATGGCGGCGATACCCGACAAGTATCTCGATCTGCTGCAGCAGAAGAAGGCCTTCGCCAATCTGGCGACCGTGATGCCGGACGGCTCGCCCCAGGTGACGCCGGTGTGGTTCGACTACACGCGCGGGCTCATCCGCGTCAACACCGCCAAGGGCCGCGTCAAGGCGCGCAACATGAAGGAGGGCTCGCGGGTGGCGCTGGCCATCATGGATCCCGACAACCCCTATCGCCACATCCAGGTGCGCGGCAAGGTCAAACGCATGACCGAGGAGGGGGCCTCGGCCCATATCGATTCCCTCACCAAGAAATATATGGGCCAGGACAAGTATCCTTACAGCCAGCCCGGCGAGGTGCGCGTCATCTACGAGATCGAGCCGGTCTCGGCCTCGGTGATGGGCTGAGGCGGCGCTCACGGCCGGCGCCGCCGTCCGCGCCGTAGCTTGCCCGGCTAAGGAGATTTATTCGCTCTCGATCGTCATGCCCGGGCCGGCCGTAAGGCCGCGCCCCGGGCATCTACGCCGAGACCGGCGCGGGCTGGCCTTGGCAGTGGGGAAGAGCGGGGTCGATGAAGCCCCAGCTCGGCGCGGAGGCGGTCCAGATGACCCCGGACGGGCGGCCGAGCTCGCGATCGTCGAGGGCGCCCACCCGCACCACCATGAGGTCGGGCCGGTCGAGCGATTCGCTGAAGAGGGGCGTGCCGCATCTCGGGCAGAAGCGGCGGCGCATGACGCTCCCGCTATCCGCCGTGCTGACATATTCGGCGAGCGCACCGCTGACCTTGAAGCTCGCCGTCCTAAAGATCGCGTTGATGGAGGCGTTGCCCGAGGACAGGTACTGGCAGTCGCGGCACCAGCAGGCCCGCGCGGCGACGGGCGGCTCGTCGAACCCGAACCGCACCGCGCCGCAGAAGCATCGCCCCGTAATCGGCTTGACCATTGGATATCTCCCTCGGGTTGCTCGCTGCCGCGTCAGGACGACGCCGGCTTCCCCGCCATGAAGCCGTTCACCTCGGCATAGCTGGCCGCCTCGGCGCCGAAGGTGAAGCCGCCCGTCGCCTGGATCTCCCGCGCGCCGCGCAGGAAGGCGCCGAAGGCGGCGCAGGCGAGCGCCGAGCCCACGCTGATGCGGCGCACGCCGGCCTCGGCGAGGCTCGCGACCGTGAAGTCCGCCACCCGGCCATTGGCGAGGACGTTGACGGGCTTGGGCGCCACCGCGGCGCAAACCTTGCGCACGGCGTCGAGATCGGGCAGGCCCGGGGCGTAGAGCACGTCGGCCCCCGCCGCGGCGAAGGCCTGGAGGCGGCGGATGGTGTCGTCGAGATCACGGCGGCCATGGAGGAAATTCTCGGCCCGCGCCGTCAGGGTGAAGGAGAAGGGGAGCGCCCGCGCCGCCGCCACCGCCGCCGCCACGCGCTCGACGGCGAGGGCGTGTTCGTAGATGGGGCGGTCGGGATCGCCGGTCGCGTCCTCGACCGAGCCGCCGACGAGGCCCGTCGCGGCGGCGAGGCGGATCGTCTCGGCCACGGTCTCGGGCGCGTCGCCGAAGCAGTTCTCGAGATCGGCGGAGACGGGGAGATCGCTCGCCCCGACGATGGCCCGCGCATGGGCGAGCGCGTCGTCGCGCGTGATCGCCCCGTCGCGGCGGCCGATCGAGAAGGCGTAGCCGGCGCTCGTCGTCGCCAAGGCGGCGAAGCCGAGGCTCGCCAGGATGCGCGCCGTGCCGACGTCCCAGGGATTGGGAATGACGAAGATGCCGCTCGCGTGCAGCGCGCGGAACGCCTTCGCCTTCTCGCTCTGCGTCGCCGTGCCGGGATGCGTGCTCATGACTGCCCCTCCGCTGCTGCCGCGCCGGCATGCTAGGGGCTGCGCGGGCCGACTGCAATCCCGCTTCGCGGCAGCCGGGCGAAGATCACGACATTGCCGAGGAGGATGAGCGGCAGGCCGGCCACCGCGAGCGGCGTCCAGGCATAGCCTTCGAGCAAGGTCGAGACGGAGAGCGCCACGAGGGGAAAGAGCACCGTCGCGTAGGCGGCCCGGTCGGCGCCCACGCGCGCCACGAGCGAGAGATAGGCGAGGAAGCCGACGACGGAGCCCACCACGGCGAGATAAGCGAGGCTGCCGAGATAGATCGCGGTGAGGGCCGGGCGGAAGCTGTCGCCGCGGACGAGCAGATAGAATGCGAGGAAGCACGTGCCCCAGCCCATCCCGCGCAGGACGGCATTGGGGAGATCGACGCCGCCCGCCGTCGCGCGCAGGGAGGCGAGGTTGCCCAGGGAGAAGACGTAGGTGCCGAGCAGGGCCAGGCCGATGCCGAGCCCGGCCGCAGCGCCGGCCTCGATGCGGGCGAGCTCCTCGCCGAAGAGAAGGGCCAGGCCGGTGATCCCGAGCGCCCCGCCCAAAAGCGCCCGCGGCCCCGGCCGCCTGCCCAGGAAGAGCCATTGGTTGAAGGCGTTGAAGATCGTCGCCAGGGTGAAGACGACGGAGACGACGCCGCTCGCGATGTATTGGGTCGCTGCGTAGATGAGGAGGAAGTTGAGGGTGAAAAGGCACATCCCCATGGCGGCGAGCCAGCGGTGCTGCGCGAGCGGGACGGGCTTGAGCCGCTTCGTCGCGGCGAGCCCGAGCGCGAGCAGGGCGGTCGCCACGGCGAAGCGCCAGAAGATCGAGACCTCCATGGGCACGGCGCCGAGCTGGAGCTTGATCGCGAACCAGGTGAAGCCCCAGGCGAGCACGATGGTGGCGAAGAGAAGGGCGGTCATGGGGTGGCGGCCTCGCGGGTCCGTTGCGGCGGCGCAAGCTGCCATGATACGGGTCCGCCGTCGCCCATGATCTTGCGCGCTTTGTCACGATCTTGCGCAAAACGGCGGCGCGGCGAGATGCGAGGCTTGCCGCGGCGGAGGCGCGGTGCTCTCATCGCCACCGATGAGCGAGCTCGGCGGCTATAGCGTGTTCGACTGCCTGAGGCGCGCCCGCGTGCCCCTGCGCGCCGCGGCCGCGCTCGGCCGTGGCGTCGCGGCGGCGCTGTGGGATCGCGACGAGACCGCCTTCACCCGCTACGCCGCCCCCGGCCACCACATGCTGAGCCTCTATGTCGCCGGAGGCCACGGCATCCGCCGCCGCCGCGGGCGCGAGGCCTTGCGCAGCGACGGGCCGGGCAGCCTCTGCGTCATGCCCGCGGGGCTCACCACCGATTGGGAGGTGAGCGGCCCGGTGCGCATGTTCCATCTCTATATCGCCAAGCCCGCCTTCGATCGCGCCGTGGCCGAGACTCTCGGCGCCGATCCCGCCGGTGTTGCGCTGCGCGACGAGACCTATTTCCGCGATCCCACCCTCGAGGCGGCGATCCGCGCCGTCCTGCCGCTCGACTGGAGCGAGCCCGCGGAGCGCATCGCCTTGTCCCATGCCGGGCAGATGCTGCTGGCCTATCTCGCCGCGCGCCGCACCGAGCGCCCCCGCAGCGCGCGCCCAGCCCGCGGCGGGCTTGCGCCGGCGACACTTCGCCGCGTCGTGGATTTCGCCGAGGCCAATCTCGCAGCGCCCCTCTGCCTCGACGATCTCGCCGCCGTGGCGGGGCTGAGCCCCTATCACTTCGCCCGCATGTTCAAGCGCACGACCGGCAAGAGCCCCCATGCCTATGTGCTGCGCCGGCGCATCGCGCGGGCGAAGGCGCTGATCGCCGAAGGCGACCGGCCCCTCGCCGCCATCGCCCTCGCCTGCGGCTTCAGCAGCCAGAGCCATCTCGCCTTGCGCTTCCGCGGGCTGACCGGGCTCACGCCGCGGCAATATGCGTGCGCGACGGCGGCACGCGCGGCGCCGGACCCGCAGGCCGACTGACGCGAGCTATTGCAGGCTCGCGGCCGCCTTGTCGATGCCGGCCTTGGCGCAGGCCTCGTCCTTCTCGCCACCGGGCGCGCCGCTCACCCCGATCGCGCCAATCACCTCGGCACCTGCCTTGATCGGGACGCCGCCGGCGAGCGCGATGGTGCCCCAGGTGTCCTTGAGCCCGGCGATGGCCGGGTCGGCGGCAAGCACGCGCTTGGCCCAGTCGGCCGAGGTCGCCTTGAACGTGACGGCGGTGAAGGCCTTGCGCCGGCTGGTATCGATGGTGTGGGGGCCGCTACCCTCGTCGCGCATCGCGGCTTTAACGAGCCCGTCGCGGTCGACCACGGTGATGCTGACGTGATAGCCGTCGGCGCGGCATTTCGCGAGAGCGCCCTGGGCGATCGCCTGGGCGAGGTCGAGGGAGAGGGCCTTCTCGGCGACGACACCCTCGGCCCGGACGGACAATCCTGGCACGGCCAGTATGGCAAAGGCGAGGGCTGCGGGCGGGACGATACGGACAAGCGACATGGCGAGCCTCCTGGTGATGCGCCGGGATGAATGCGCTTTTGTCGTCACCCCGCGAAGGCGAGGCCCGCTTTCGCGGGAATGACGAGAGGATTACAGCGACTCGGCCTGGACGAACCGCCTCATCGTCGCAGCTTCACGGCGGCGGCGCCATGGGCGGCACGGTCAAAACTTGGTGAGCGCGCAAGTGGCTTCCCATTCCCGGCCGCCTGCCCCGGTAACCAATTCTCAACCATGACGGCGGAGCATGGATCGGCCCTCCCACGAGGCGCCGAGCCCTGCTCCGAGGTCGCGCGTGACCGCTTCCCCGTTGTCCCGGCAGCCCGAGACGAGCTTCGATGCCGCCGCGGCGCTCCACCGCAGCGGCCGTCTCGATGCGGCCGCTGCGGCCTATCGCGACATCCTGGCGCGCGAGCCCGCGAACCCGACCTGCCTCCAGCTCCTCGGCCTTCTCCATCTGCAGCAGGGGGAGCTTGCCGAGGCGGCGGTGCGGCTGGGCGAGGCGATTGCCTGCGGCCTCGACACGCCCGAGGCCCATTACCATCGCGGCCTCGTCCTCGACGAGCTGCAACGCCCCGAGGAGGCCATTCTCTGCTACCGCGCGGCCCTCGCCCGCGAGCCCGCCCATGTCGGCGCCCTCGAGGCGCTCGCCGGCGCGCTCGCCCGCCGGGGCCGCCAAGACGAGGCCCTGGCCTGCCGCCGCGAGGCCGTGCGGCATCGCCCCACCGACGCCGCGGCCCGACGCCGCCTCGGCGACGCCCTTTACCGGCTCGGCCGCAGCGACGAGGCTATCGCCGCCTATCGCCGCGCCATCGCGCTCGATCCCGCCTGCGCCGAGGCGCATAACAATCTCGGCGTCGCCCTCAATCGCGCCGGCGAGGCGGAAGCCGCCGTCGCGAGCTGCCGCCGCGCCATCGCGGCGAAGCCCGATTACGCGCAGGCGCACAACAACCTCGGCCTCGCCCTCGGCGCGCTCGGGCGCCATGAGGAGGCCATCGCCGCCTTTCGCGCAGCCATCGCCCGCGACCCCGCCTCGGTCGAGGCGCAGGTCAATCTCGGCAACGCGCTGCAACGTCTCGCACGACACGCAGAGTCCATAGCCTGCTATGAGGCAGCGCTCACCCGCGATCCCGCCTCCGTCGAGGCGCATAGCAATCTCGGCGCCGCCTATAACAGCCTCGGCCGGCCGGCCGAGGCGATCGCGCCCTGCCGCCGCGCGCTCGCGCTCCGGCCCGATTATATCGAGGCGCTCAACAATCTCGGCGCGGCTTTGAGCGCGCTCCAGCAGCATGACGAGGCCATCGCCGGCTTCCGCCGCGTCATCGCCCTGGCACCCGGCCATGCCGAGGCCCACAACAATCTCGGCGTCGCGCTCACCGATACGGGGCGGCCCGTCGAGGCGATCGCCTGTCATCGCCGGGCGATCGCGCTCAGGCCGAATGACGCGGAGGCGCACAACAATCTGGGCACAGCACTCTCCGCCCTCGACCGCCCCGACGAGGCGCGCGAGGCCTTCGCCACGGCGTTGCGGCTGCGGCCCGGCTATGCCGAGGCGCTCAGCAATCTCGGCCTCCTCTGCGCCGCCGAGAACCGCCACGAGGACGCCCTCGCCCATTACGAGGCGGCGCTGCAAGGCCGTCCCGATCACCCCTGGGTGCATTTCAACAAGGCGCTCTCCCATCTCGCCTTGGGCGATCTCGCGGCGGGCTGGGCGGAATACGAGTGGCGCTGGCGCACCAGCCGCTTCGCGCAGAGCGCGCGCGCGATCGCGGCACCCCTCTGGCGCGGCGAGGCGATCGCCGGGCGGACCATCCTGCTCCATTGCGAGCAGGGCCTCGGCGACACGCTGCAATTCCTGCGCTATCTGCCCCTGGTCGCGGCCCGCGGCGGCCGCGTGGTCCTCGAGGTGCAGCCGCCGCTCAAGCCACTCCTCGACGGTATTACGGGCGCTGTCCAAGTCGCCGCCGCCGGCGAGGCGCTTCCCGCCTTCGATCTCTATTGCCCGCTCATGAGCCTGCCGCACGCCGTCGGCACCACCCTTGCGACGATTCCGCCGCCCTTCGACGTGACTGCCGGCGCCGCGACGCGGCGCGACGCTTGGCAAGCGCGGCTCGCGGATCTCGCGCCGCCGCGGATCGGTCTCGTCTGGGCGGGAAGCCGGAGCCACAAGAACGATCGCCGCCGCTCCCTTCCCTTGGCGGGCTTGGCGCCGCTCCTCGCTCTCCAAGGACTGCGCTTCGTGAGCCTGCAGAAGGCGCTCCGCGCCGGTGACGCCGAGCTCTTACGCCGCCTGCCGGCCGTGACCCATCTCGGCGACAGGCTCGGGGATTTCGCCGACGCCGCCGCGGCCGTCGCGGCGCTCGACCTGGTGATCACCGTCGATACCGCGATCGCCCATCTCGCCGGCAGCCTCGGGGTGCCGTGCTGGGTGATGCTGCCCTTCGCGGCGGATTGGCGCTGGCTCCTCGGCCGCGCCGACAGCCCCTGGTACCCGTCGCTCAGGCTCTTTCGCCAACCCGCGCCCGGCGCCTGGGACGCGGTCGTCGCCCAAATTCGCGACGCCCTCGTCGAGGCTGCGGCGCAGGGCGCGCTGCCGCACGGCTAAACGGATCCACACCACCACGCGGCTCACGTCTCGGGCGCGCGCACGAAGCAGAGGATGCCGAGCGGCGGGAGCCAGCAGAGCACGGCGCGGCCGGTGGGATTGTCGGTGCGCTGCAGGATCTTGTCCTCGGGCACGACGGCCCAGTGATGGCCGATGAGGGCCTCGTAATGACCGCCGACCATGCGCGACTCCGTCTCGCGGCAATCGGCGATCGAGCAGCATTTGGCGCCGGAGCCGGGCTGGCGCAGGCTGTCGAACCAGGCGGTAAACGCGGGATCGGCATCGGGCGGCGGCGCCGCGCGCGCCATCCCCATGCCGGCTGCCATCAGCAAGATCAGAGCGATGACCGGAGCCATTCGCATCGCTCGATTATAAGGGAGTTGGACGGCAGCGGCACGCGGCGTCGATGCGCGGCGGCGATCACGTCTTGTTGAGCTTGGCCTCGACCCGCTCGACGAGCGCCGCCGCATCGAAGGGGGCCCGCACCTTGGCGTCGTTGTCGAAATAGACGAAGACGTCGCGGCCTGCGCGCTTGGGCGCTCTGCCGTCCGCGCGCTCGGCATCCGCGGGCTCCCCACCCTGGGCCCAGGCCGCGACCCGGCGCGCCCAATCGTCGAGGGCGGCCGCGTCATAGCCGCTCGTATAGAGCTGCTCCGAGCCGTGCAGGCGGCAATAGACGAAATCGGCGGTGAGGTCCATCAGCCGCGGCCAGTCCACCGCGTCGGCGCAGACGAGGGCCACGCGATGCTCGCGCAGCAGCGCCACGAAATCGGCGCTGCGGAAGCTCTCGTGGCGAATCTCGATTGCGTGGCGCAGCGGACGCTTGCGGTCGATCTCCAGCCAGGCGCGGCCCTTCATGCGCGGCTCGTGGCGGCGCGCCACGGCGAGGGCGGCCTCGGTATCGCGGGGCAGGAGGACGAGGAAGCGTGCGATGCGCTCGCGGTCATAGGAGAAATTCGGCGGGAGCTGCCAGAGAACGGGACCGAGCTTGGCGCCGAGACGGAGCACTCCCGAGGCAAGGAAATTGGCGAGCGCCCCCTCGACCGCCTTCAGGCGGCGCACATGGGTGATATAGCGCGGCGCCTTGACCGCGAAGACGAAATCCTTGGGCACGGCCTCGGCCCAGCGGGCGAAGCTCCCGGGGCGCTGCAAGGAATAGAAGGTGCCGTTGATCTCTATCGAGCGGAACTTGCGCGCCGCATAGGCGAGCTCGTCCTTGTGCGGCAGGCCCTCGGGAAAGAAGACGCCGCGCCACGGCGCATAGGTCCAGCCCGAAATGCCGATCCGCACGCGTCCCGGCCTCGCCACGACCTCCTCCGCTTGCGGCGCCGCTGCTAGCGTTGCGACTCCAACGGTTCGTTCTGTTTGGCCGTCATGCCCGCGAAGGCGGGCATCCAGGCATGCGGCCCTGGATTCCGGCTCTGCGCGGAGCCTGTCCTCGGGCCCGCCTTCGGCGGGACCCGGGGGCTCCGGCCGGAATGACGATCTTTGAATGCGAATCGAATGCCTATCACAACACTAGAGAACGCGCGAGGGCGCGGCCGGGTTCTCCCCATGCGGCGCGGCGGCGCGGTGATAGTTCGGCGTGCAACGAAGCGATCGCCTTCGACGCGACAGGGCGGCGCGCTCATATCCTTGGCGAGGACAACAGTCATCGCGGCCGGCACCGCAGCCGCGCTGCCCTCGACGACGGAGACAGTCATGCCAAACTCGATCGCCCTCGTGCGCCAAGACGCCGCTCTCCTCGATCCCGCGGAGGCGCAGTTCCGCATCCCGAGCCCGATCGCGGGCTTGCGTCTCTTCCTGCGCCATTTGCCGCCGCGAGCGCACCGCCCCGGCGCTTCGCCCGTCCTCTACGTCCATGGCGGGACCTTCCCCTCCGCCCTCTCGATCGCCCATCGCTTCGACGGACTCTCCTGGCGCGAGGATCTCGCCGCGGCGGGGGTCGATGTCTGGGGCCTCGATTTCCTCGGCTTCGGCGAGTCCGACCGCTATCCGGAGATGGCCGCGGCGGCGAACGCCCATCCCGCGCTGGGGGGCGCCGAGACAGCCAGCCGCCAGATCGAGGCCGCCGCGCGCTTCATCACCGGCCGCCACGCTACGACGCGGCTCTCCATCATCGCCCATTCCTGGGGCTCGATCGCCGCCGGCCGCTTCGCCGCGCGCTGCCCCGAGCTCGTCGACCGCCTCGTCTTCTTCGGGCCGATTCCGCGGCGCGCCGGCAAGACGCCGCCGGAGTCCTTCGATGCTTGGCGGCTCGTCTCCCTCGAGGACCAATGGCGCCGCTTCACCGCCGAGGTACCGGCGGGCGAGGCGCCGGTGCTGGCGCGGCGGCACTTCGCGGAATGGGGCCCGCTCTATCTCGACAGCGATCCCGAGAGCCGCACGCGCACCCCGCCGAGCGTCAAGGTGCCGAGCGGCCCCTGGCAGGACATCGCCAACGCCTTCGCCGGCGATCTCGCCTACGACCCCGCCGCCATCCGCGCCCCCGTCGCCATCATCCGCGGCGAATGGGACAGCCTCATCACCGACGAAGACGCCCGCTGGCTCTTCGACGCCTTCGTCCAGGCGCCCATCAAGCGCGACGTGAAGATCGGCCGCGCCACCCATCTCATGCATCTCGAGGCCGGGCGCCACGAGCTCTACCGCGCGGCGCGGAGCTTCCTCGAGGAGGGCCCGCGGCCATCTTGAACCCGCCATCCGACACGAATGGAGGTGCCGCATGTTCGCCGTGATCTTCGAAGTTCAGCCGAAGCCCTCGCGTTGGGCGGTTTATCTCGGCCTGGCGAAGCGCCTCAAGCCCGATCTCGAGCGCGTCGACGGCTTCATCGACAACGAGCGCTTCGCCAGCAAGCGCCACGAGGGGCGCCTGCTCTCGCTCTCCACCTGGCGCGACGAGAAGGCGGTGATCCGCTGGCGCAGCGCCGGCTTCCATCACGAGGTCCAGGAGACGGGCCGGCGCGAGATTTTCGAGAACTACCACCTCCGGGTGGGAGAGATCAGCGCGGACACCCATGTCCCCGCCGGCCAGAGCCTCGCCCAGCAGCGCTTCGATGCGACCGAGATCGCGCCGACGAAAGCCGTGACGATCAGCGAGCTCTCGCCCGCGGAAGGCGGGGCGACGCCAAGCGCCGATCTCGCCGCGATGCTCGGCGCGCCAATACCCGGCACTGCCGGCATCGTGGCGATCGAGACCTTCGAGAGCATTTATGCGCCCGGCAAGCTGCTGCTGCTCGCCGCCTGGATCGACGAGGCCGCGGCACAAGGCTGGACGCCGCGCCGGCCTCCGGCGGGGACGTTGCGCCATCGCCAGGTCCGCATCATTCGCGATTACGGCATGTTCGATCGCCGCGAGGCGCCGCAATACCATCCGGAAGCCAAGCCGGCTCACGAGGCGGATTGGCAGGCGCGGGCGCGAGCCCTGGGCTTCTGAGCGCGTGACATCCGGCGGGCGCCGTCCCATCTACAACGCAAGCACTAGACACGGAGCTTGCCATGGCAGGGATGAAGGAGCAGCGCATGCGCCTTCCGGGGAGCGAGAAGACGGCGCCCGCCGATGCCAGGCGCCTCGGCCCCGTCGCACCCGAGACGCGCTGCGAGGTGACGGTCCGCCTGCGGCGCCGCCCCTCGCCGCCCGCCGAGGGCACGCGCGCCGCGGGCGAGCGCTTTCTCTCGCGGCGCGAGTTCGCAGACCTCTACGGCGCCGATCCCGAGGATCTGCGCAATGTCGAGGCCTTCCTCCACAGCTGCGGCCTCGACATTCTGCGCGCCAGCCTCGCCGAGCGCGCCATTCGCGCCGGCGGCACGGCGGCGGCGATGAGGCGCGCCTTCGGCGTGACCCTCGCCTGGTATCAGTCCGGCCGCCGCCGCTTCCGCGGCCGCAGCGGCGCCATCACCATCCCCACCGCGCTCGCCGGCATCATCGAAGGCGTGTTCGGCCTCGACGACCGGCCCCATGCCCGCTCCTATTTTCGCATCGCCCGGCCGCCAAAGCGCCCTAGGCCGGGCGCTGCCCCCGGGCAGCGCGCCTTCACCCCGCCCGAGATCGCCGCCCTCTACGGCTTCCCCAGCAGCGTCGACGGCAGCGGCCAATGCATCGGTCTCATCGAGCTCGGCGGCGGCTATCGCCTTGCCGATCTCGCGGCTTATTTCCAGGGCCTCGGCCTCGCCGTGCCGCGCCTCACCGCCGTCGCCGTTGACGGCGCCGCCAACGCCCCGGGTGGCGGCCCGGACGGGCCCGACGGCGAGGTCATGCTCGACATCGAGATCGCCGGCGCGATCGCGCCGGGGGCGGCCATCGTCGTCTATTTCGCGCCCAATACCGATGCCGGCTTCCTCGACGCCGTCACCGCCGCGGTCCATGACGATCTCCGCAAGCCCTCGGTGATCTCGATCAGCTGGGGCAACGCCGAGCGGAGCTGGACGGGGCAGGCGATCCAGGCCCTCGACTCCGTCTGCGCCGATGCCGGCACGCTCGGCATCACGGTCTGCGCCGCCGCCGGGGACAGCGGCGCCTCCGGCACCAATCCGCCGACGCGGCGCGCCAATGTGGATTTCCCCGCTTCCAGCCCCAATGCGCTCGCCTGCGGCGGCACCGAGCTCCGCGCCAGCGGCGGCCGCATCGAGAGCGAGACCGTGTGGAACGAGCCCGCCGGGGGTGCGACGGGCGGCGGGGTGAGCGAGGTCTTTCCCTTGCCAAGCTATCAACAGGGAATCGGCGTGCCGCCCTCGCTCAACGCGGGGCACGCGATCGGCCGCGGCGTCCCCGATGTCGCCGGCGATGCCGATCCCAATTCGGGCTACGCGGTTCGCGTCGACGGCGAGGATATCGTGGTCGGCGGCACCAGCGCCGTCGCCCCGCTCTGGGCGGCGCTCATCGCCCTCATCAACCAGAGCCGCGGACGGCCCCTGGGGGCGCCCCATGCCGCGCTCTATGCGCTCGGCAAGAGCGGGCGCGGCTTCCACGATATCGTCGAAGGCAACAACGCCATCGCCCCCTATCCCGGCTACCCCGCGAAGCCGGGCTGGGACGCCTGCACCGGCTGGGGCAGCCCCGACGGCCAGGCGCTCGTCGCCGGGCTCGGCTAGGGTCGCCTCAGCTCGGCCCGATATAGAGGACGACGCGGATGCCGACATATTCGCCGGGCACGTTGGGCGGCAAAGGCTGGAACGGCGCGCTGTTCTGGATCGCGTCCATGCCGGCGCGGTCGAGGGCCGGCGAGCCCGAGGATTGCACCAGGCGCAGCTGCAGCACATAGCCGTTGCGGCCCACCACCATCTCGTAGCGCGCCACCCCCTTCTGCCCGCGGCCGGCCGAGGGATAGATGAGATTGCTCACGATCTCGTCGCGCATGGCGTTGAGATAGCGGTCGCCCCCGCCCTGGCCGCGCAGCTCGCTCTCGATCTGGGCCGGGGCCGAGGCGGTGACGGGAGCACCCTGAGGCGCTGCCCGGGGCACGGAGCGGGAGGGGGGCGGCAGTGCTGCGAGCTGGGGTGGCGCCGTCTTGTCCTCGGTCGGCGGCAGCTTGAGGGGGGGTGCCGGGGCATGGCTGCGCGCCGTCTCGCGCAGGGTCGGCTGGGGCCGGAGCGGCGCCTGCTGCTGGGCCTTGGGCAGCGTCCGCGGCGCCGGCTTGGCCTCGGGGGGCGGCGGCTGGGGGGTGGGCGTGGGCGTCTCCTGGGCCGCCTGCTGCGCCGTCTCGGGAGCCTTGGTCTCGGCCGGACGGCCCGGGGCCAGGTCCGGATTGCCCCCGGATTCGAGATGCTCGAGGGGCGGAGGCGGCTCGCTCGGGCGCGGCTTCGGCGCGGGCTTCGGCGGCGGCTTGGGCTGAGGCGCCACCTTCGGCTTGGGCGGCGGCAGGGTGACGATCTCGACGGGGATCGGCGGCGGCTCGACCGGGGCCTCCTTGATCGAGGGGCCGAAGAGGAAGACCAGGATCGCGAGATGGAGGAGGAGCGCGCCGATCTGCGCCGCGGCACGGCGCGCAGCCCCCCAGGCATCGCGCGATAGGGGCGCATGCTCGTCCCGCATGGCGGCGAGCGTCGCGGCCGGCGCAGCCTCGGCTGAAGCCGTGGCCGCAGGGGTCGTCACCACCGCGTCCGCCGCCTCCGGCGTCGCTGCGGCATCGCCCAAAACCGACCCGAGCGGCCCTAATCTCGGCTCCTTCTTGACCGTCACCGTCTCCTGATCCCGTCTCGCGGGCAGCCCGGCGGCCATCCCGCTTCCGCGGCACCATATTCCGCGGCACCATATACGGAAATGCGCGGAGCCGCCCTGCCGGCGCTTGGCCCCATCGCGCGGATCGGCCGCAGGGGAAAGCTTAAGGGGGTTTCCTTAATTCCTTGCCCGCGCCGCCGGCAAGGGGCGACCGAGGTCGCGACAGCCGCGCGCCCTCACAGCAGGGTCTGCCAGGTGCGCGACAGGAACTCCTGGACCTTCTCGGAGAAGGGCCGGTCCTCCCAGGCCTCGAGATTGATCTGGGTCGCCTCCTTGAGGTCCTCCTGGAAGACCATCTCGAGCTGGGCGGCGGTCTCGCGGCCGAGCACCACGGCGTCGACCTCGTTGTTGAAGAGCACACTGCGATGGTCGAAATTCGACGAGCCGACGCTCGACCACACGCCGTCGATGACGGCGGTCTTCGAGTGCAGAATCTCGTTCCGCGTCTCATAGATCTTGACCCCCGCTTCCAGCAGGTCGCCGTAGTGGGAATGGCCGACGGCGAGGGCCGAGGGCGAGTCGCTCTTGCCCGGAAGCAGCAGCCGCACATCGACGCCGCGCCGCGCGGCATGCTCGAGATCCTCCATCTCCGCGTGGGTGGGCACGAAATAGGCGGTGGTCAGCCACACGGTCTTCTCGGCGGTGTGGATGGCCGAGAGCAGGGTGGCGTAATAGTGCGGAACCGTCTCGGCGGGCGAGCTGCCGATGATGCGCACGAGCTGATTGCCCATGGGCGCGAGCTTGGGGAAGTAATCGGCCGGGTCCATGGGCGGCCCGCCCTGGCGCGCCCAGGTGTCGAGGAAGAGCCGCTGCAGCTCCGCCACGACGGGCCCTTGGATCTCGATATCCGTGTCGCGCCAGTAATCGGGCGCGGGCTGCTTGCCCCCACGGCGGGCGAGCGGATTGGCCGACTCGTAGACGGTGCTGAGATTGACCCCGCCGACGATCGCCGTGCGGCCGTCGACGACGAGGATCTTGCGATGATCGCGGTCGTTGGGGGCGTAGTCGAGGCCCGCCAGGAACGGATTGAGCGGGTGGAAGGTGAGCAGCTTGACGCCGGCCTTGCCCAGTCGGTCGAAGAAGCCGCTCGGCGTGCCGAGCGAGCCGAAGCTGTCATAGATGATGTTGATCTTGACCCCTTGGGCGCGCTTCGCCAGCAGGAGATCGCCGAGATGCCGGCCGTCCACCTCGATGTCCTCCAAGGTGTAGTATTCGAGGTTGACGTTGTCCTTGGCACCCTCGATCGCCGCGAACATGGCGCGGAACGTCGCCGTTCCCGTGTGCAGGATCTGCGTGCGGTTGCCCGCCACGAGAGGCGTTCCGGCCAGGGCCTGCTCGATCGCCAGATGGCGCTGCAGGATATCGCTGCCCGGCGCCTGCTTCTCCAGGCGCGCCAGCACCGCCTTGGCCTGCGCGTCGCTGAGCGGCCCGCGCGCCCCGACGACCTCCGGAGGCCCGGCATTCTCCCGGGCCTCTGCGAAAATCTGGTGAAGGTTCGGTTCCGAGGCGCAGGCGGCGAGGCCGAGGCAGAGCGCCAGCAGGAGGGCGGCCAATCCCGGCGGCGGTCCTGGCGGCTTGCGCCCCATCATCATTCGCGCATCACGCGCGCCTGGCCGCCGCGACAGCGCAGGACGCGCAAACCAATCTGCCGGTGCCCGGAAGCCGCGGAGACGACAGCGGGGAGAGTCACAGCCGACACCCTCATGCGGCATCGCCGCGCGCTGGCCGCGGCCGCGGAGACTGGTGCCAATCTCCCGCAAAACCCCAGTGCGGGCCAGGGACCAAGCGGTGACCGGCAGAGCGCCGTTCCACCCGCCGGAACGCGCGCGGCGCTGGACGCGACGGGGCCGCGGCCCCACATCAGGATGACGGATGGGCGACAGCGAGGAAGAGGAGGCCGAGATGACAAGCCCGGCGCGGCCCGGCGAAACGGCGCCGCTCGAATCCTTCCGGCTCGCGGATGACGGACACATCCCCAACAACGCCGCCCTCCCCCTCGTCGTCTATCGCAACGTCTTGCCCCTCGACGGGGCCGACCCCGCCGCTGCTTGCGAGGCCCTCTTCGCGGAGAACGACTGGAACGGCGGCTGGCGCGACGGCATCTATCCCTATCATCATTACCACGCGACGACCCACGAGGCCCTCGGCATCGTGCGCGGCGAGGCGCGGGTGCGCTTCGGCGGCGAGGCCGGCCCCGTCGTCACCGTGCGCGCCGGCGATGTCGTGGTGATCCCCGCCGGGGTCGGCCACAAGAGCGAGGGCGCAACCGGCGATCTTCTCGTCGTCGGCGCCTATCCCGGTGGGCGCGAGCCGGATATGTGCACCGGAAGGGGCGATACGCGCCTTCGCGCGCTCGCCAGCATCGCCCATGTCCCGCTGCCGGCGGCCGATCCCGTCTATGGCGTCAAGGGCCCGCTCCTCGGCGCCTGGCGGCTCGGCCATCCGTGACGGCGCGGCGCCGCGGCCTCGCCCTCGCCGTCCCGGTGGCGCTCGTGCTGCTCGGCGCCCCGGCCGCGCCGGCATCCGGCGACGATGCGAGCCCCATCACCGGGGTGGCGATCGATACCGCGGCGGGGCGTATCCGCTTGGCGCCCGTGGACCCGGCGGCGGTCGCGGCCGTCGTCGACGGGCTCCCCGAGAATATGCGCGGCCTCGCGCAGGTGGCCGCGATCAGCCTGGGCGTCGCCATCCAATTGACGCGCGATCAGGCGCGACAGGGGTCGCGGCCGATTCCACCGGGCGTGCGCCGCCTCCTCGCCCCCTATTTCCCGCCGGAGGCCTTCGCGCGCGTGCGCTGGAACGTCGCCGATCCGAGCCGCCTCTCCCTCGAAGGCGTCATGACGATCAACAAGGATGTCGACGCGATCACGCTCGACGACGTCGTCGTCTTCCCGAGCTGCGAAATGGGCTTCACGCGCTGGGACCTGTGGTCCCACGAGCTCGTGCATGTGCTGCAATATGCGCAGATGGGCATCGCCCATTTCGCGGAGGTCTACGTCGGGACGGCGGGGGCCGCGCTCGAGAACCAGGCCTATGGCTGGCAGGACTACGTCAACAGGCGGGTGCGCGACAGCGGCGCGGCCCCGGGAACCGGTGGCAACCCGCCCTTGCCCGCCCCCTGCCGCTGAGCGTCACGGCGCCGCGAGGGCGTCCAGGAGCGGGGCGATGAATTCGCGATAGCGACGGGCGCGGCCGATGCTGCTGCCGTAGAGCGGGCGGCGCACCTGGTTGAGGCTGCCGGTGCGGACGAGGCGCTCCGTCTCGTGGAAGCGCAGGCAGGCGGCGTCCCAGGGCAGGCCGCAGAATGCAACGAGCCGCCGCGCCTCTCCCTCGAGATCCGCGACGAGGGCCTCGTAGCCGATCTCGAGAAACGCCTCCGCCGGCAGCACCCGCCGCCAATGGGCCATAAGCCCCTGATAGGCGCGGTGGAAGCGCGCCAGCTCCACGAGATCATAGGCGTAGTCCTGCCCGTTCTCGAAGAGCCGCGTATAGCAGGAGAAGCAGGTATCCGCCGGATCGCGGCGAATGTGGACGAGCCGCGCGCCGGGCAGGATGAGCCGGATCAGGCCGGCATGGAGGAAATTGGAGGGCATCTTGTCGACGAGGCGCGCAGCACCGGCGGCGAGCGGCGCGACCTGGTCGAGATAGCGCCGGCCCATCACGGCCAGCCCGTCTCGCGAGAGCGACGCGGCGAAGGCGTCGGCGCTGCGCTCCCGAAGCGCGGGGCTGCAGAGCTCGGCCGCGATGGCATGCAGATGGGGCAGCTCGCCCGCGCCGCGGATCGCCGGATGGGAGGCGAGGATCTGCTCGACGAGGGTGGTGCCCGAGCGGGGCATGCCGATGACGAAGACGGGGAGCGGCGACGCGGGGCCGGCATCCGCGAAGCGCGCGAGAAGCTCGGGCGTGAACTGCGCGGCGATGCGCGCGAGCCAGGCCTCGGCCGCCGCCGGATCATAGGCGGTGACGGCGCGCTTCATGCGATTGCCCTCGGCGAAATGGGCGAAGGCGCGCGCCGCCTCCCCCGCATCGAGGCAGGCCTTGCCCAGGGCGAAATGGAGGCAGATGCGATCCTGGTAGCCGTGGACGCGGCCGCCTTCGAGCAGCCCGGCCATGGCGGCAATGTCGGGATCGCCGGGTGCGAAGGTCTTGGCGTCGGCGCGGCTGAGCCAGGCGGAGGCGAGGGTGGGCTCGATGCGGAGGGCGGCGTCGAAGCGCTCGAGCGCAGCCTTGCGCCGCCCAAGCTGCATCAGCAGCAGCGCCGCATTCGCCATCGCCGTTCCCGAGCGCGGCTGCAAATCGGCCGCGCGCGCGAAGCCGGCGAGCGCCTCCTCGCTGCGGCCGAGGGCCTGGAGGGCCAGAGCCCGCATATTATGGGCCTCGCCGTTCCCGGGCTCGCGGGCAAGGAGATCGGCGCAGATGGCCAGCGCCTCGTCGGGCCGGTCCAGGCGACGCAGCGCATTGGCGCGCGCGAGCTGCACATCGCTGCGTCCCGGCGCCACGGCGGCGGCGCGCGCGAGCCAGGCGAGCGCTTCGGCGTGGCGCTCGCGGGCGCTCTCGACCGCCGCGGCGTTGAGATAGGCGTCGACAAGCTGCGGATCGAGAGCCGCGGCGCGCGCCGCAGCCGCGAGGGCGTCGTCGAGCCGACCCAGATCGAGGAGTGTGGCGGCGAGATTGCTGTGGAGCTCGGCGGATTGGGGAACGAGCGCGATGGCTTGCTCGTGCCGCGCCCGCGCGCCGCCGAGATCGCCGAGCCGCCGCAGCGTATTGCCGAGATTGCTGAGGGCCCCGGCGAAATCCGGCTGCAGCTCGATCGCGCGCAAGAGCGCAGCCCGGCTCTCCTCGAGCGCGCCCTCGCCATGGAGCGCGATGCCGAGATTGTTCCAGGCGGCGGCAAGCGTGGGGTCGCGGGCGATCGCGCGCCGCCCAACGGCGATCGCCTCGGCGAGGCGTCCCTGGCGCCGATAGACCTCCGCGAGGTTGCTCAGGAAGAGCGCGGGCGCGTCGGCCGCCGCGCAGGCCTGCGCGAGACAGTCGATCGCCGCGTCGATCTCGCCGCGCCCATAGGCGGCGAGGCCAAGAAGATGCAGGGCCTCAGGCTCCGCCGGCGATGCGGCGAGCAGCGCGCGGCAGAGGCGCTCGGCCTCGGCACGACGCCCCTCGCGCCAATGGCGGCGAATCGCGGCGAGGGCGGCCTCGGTCTCGGCGCGCGCCACGCTCAGCCCGACATGCGGCCCAGCACCTGCACCAGCTCGGCGACCTTGCGCCGCTGATCCTCGGCGTCGCCCGAGGCGATCGCATGCTCGACGCAGGTGCCGATATGGTCCTTGAGGATCTCGTCCTCGACCCGCTTGAGGGCGGCGCGCACCGCCTCGATCTGGTTCACCACGTCGATGCAGTAGCGGTCCTCGGCGATCATGCGGGCGATGCCGCGCACCTGGCCCTCGACGCGGTTGAGCCGCGTGGCGGCCGTCTTCTTGACTTCGCTGCGCATGGCGACATACTATACCCCAGTACGGTATAGATCAAGGCCCTGATATCGCACCACGAGGCGCCCGTCGCGATGAACGCCCCCGATCCCAGCCCCCGGCATCCCCATCACGGCTGCGCTCACGATCATGCGCCCGCAGGCGCGGCGGCAAACGACGCGCGCGATCCCGTCTGCGGCATGCGTGTCGACCCGGCGACGGCTAAGCACCGGGCCGAGCACGACGGGCGCATCTATTACTTCTGCAATCCGAGGTGCCGCGAGAAGTTCGTCGCGGCGCCCGAGCGCTATCTCGACGCCGCGGTGGAGGAGCGGCGCGCTGCACCGGCAGCGAGGGCGCCGGCAGCTCCAAGCGCCGCCCGCTGGACCTGCCCCATGCATCCCGAGATCCTGCGCGACGCGCCAGGAAGCTGTCCCCTTTGCGGCATGGCCCTCGAGCCGCTGGCCCCGACGGGCGACGAGGTCGAGAACCCCGAGCTCGCCCTGATGACGCGGCGCTTCTGGCTCGGCGTCGCGCTCTCCCTGCCGCTCCTGATCCTGAGCATGGCAAGCGACATGGCAGGCGGCGGGCTCGCGCACCTGCTCTCGCCGCGCGCTGCGATCTGGGTGCAGCTCGCCCTTGCGACACCCGTGGTGCTGTGGGGCGGCGCTCCCTTCTTTGCGCGCGGCTGGGCCTCGATCAAGGCGCGCAGCCCCAACATGTTCACCCTCATCGCCCTCGGCACGGGCGTCGCCTATGGCTACAGCCTCGTCGCGACATTCTTCCCCGGCCTCTTCCCGCCCTCCTTCCGCGGGCATGGCGGCACCGTCGCGGTCTATTTCGAGGCTGCCGCCGTCATCACCACCCTCGTGTTGCTCGGCCAGGTGCTCGAGCTGCGCGCCCGCGCCAAGACCGGGAGCGCCATCCGCGCCCTTCTCGACCTCGCCCCCAAGACCGCGCGCCTCGTGTGCGACGACGGCGGCGAGACGGACCTCCCCCTCGACCAGGTCGCCGTCGGCGCGCGCCTGCGCGTGCGTCCCGGCGAGAAGGTGCCCCTCGACGGCGTCGTGATCGAGGGCAAGAGCGCCGTCGACGAGTCGATGCTCACCGGCGAGCCGCTCCCCGTCGAGAAGGCTCCCGGGGACGCGGTGACCGGAGCGACCCTCAACCTCTCGGGCAGCTTCATCATGCGCGCCGAGCGCGTCGGCGCCGACACGCTGCTTTCGCGCATCGTCGCCATGGTGGCCGAGGCGCAGCGCTCGCGCGCGCCCATCCAGGGCCTCGCCGACCGCGTCTCCGCCTGGTTCGTTCCCGCCGTGATCCTGGTCGCGATCGCGGCCTTCGTCGCCTGGTCGATCTACGGCCCGGCGCCGGCGCTCGCCTTCGCCCTCGTCAATGCCGTCGCCGTGCTCATCATCGCCTGCCCCTGCGCCCTCGGCCTCGCCACGCCGATGTCGATCATGGTCGGCACCGGCCGCGGCGCGCTCGCCGGCGTGCTGATCAAGAACGCCGAGGCGCTGCAGCTCCTGGAGCGCGTCGATACCATCGTCGTCGACAAGACGGGCACCCTCACCGAGGGCAAGCCGCGCCTCGTCGGCGTGACGGCGACGGGCGATCTCGCCGAGGACGTGCTCCTCCGCCTCGTCGCCAGCCTCGAGCGCGGCAGCGAGCATCCCCTGGCCGCCGCCATCGTCGAGGGGGCGGCTGCGCGCGGCCTCGCCCTCGCGAGCGCCGCCGAGTTCCAGGCTCTCCCCGGCAAGGGCGTCGTCGGCGCCGTCGAGGGCAAGCGGGTCGCGGTTGGAAACCTCGCCCTGCTTCAGGACTTGCGCATCGATGCGCGCGACCTCCCGGCGCAAGCCGAGGCCCGGCGTCGCGAGGGGCAGACAGTCATGCTCGTCGCCGTCGAGGGCGACGCCGCCGGCCTCATCGCCGTCGCCGACCCGATCAAGGCGACGGCCGCGGATGCCGTCGCGTCACTGCGCGCCGGTGGCCTTCGCGTCGTCATGCTCACCGGCGACAGCCGCGCGACGGCGGAGGCCGTCGCCAGGCGCCTCGGCATCGCCGAGACCGTCGCCGAGGTGCTGCCGGCGGAGAAAGCCGCGGTGGTGGAGAGGCTGCGGCGCGAAGGCCGCCGCGTCGCCATGGCCGGGGACGGCATCAACGACGCCCCGGCCCTGGCCGCGGCCCATGTCGGCATCGCCATGGGCACGGGCGCCGATGTGGCGATGGAGAGCGCCGGCATCACCCTCCTCAAGGGCGATCTCGGCGGCATCCTGCGCGCGCGCCGCCTGAGCCGCGCGGTGATGCGCAATATCCGGCAGAACCTCGTCCTCGCCTTCGTCTTCAACGCCCTCGCGGTGCCGATCGCCGCCGGGGTGCTCTACCCGCTCTGGGGGCTGCTCCTCAATCCCATGATCGCGAGCGCGGCTATGAGCGCAAGCTCGGTGACGGTGATCGGCAACGCGCTCAGGCTGCGGCGCGTCAAGCTCTAGTGTATGAAGGGCAAAGCCGCCGTGTCGCTGACGACGTCACGCCGCCGTCTTTGATCCGTTCCGGACATCGGTCGGCGCAGCGACGATCCCGCGTTGAGGCTTGGGGGCGCTATGATGAACGCTCGTGGACAATTTGAGCTGCTCAGTTTCAACGCCGGCTTTGTCGATACGACGGGCTTTCTCGGCCTGCAAGGCCTTTTCATGGCGCACATCACTGGCAACTTCGTGACGCTTGCCGCCACTCTGGTGATGGGGCCGCACGGTGTCATCGCCAAGCTGCTGGTGATCCCCGAATTCATACTCGTCCTTGCGCTGGGCCGGCTCGCCGGCTCCAGAATGAGAGCGCGCGGGCGGCCTGTCTTGCGGATCGCGCTCGCGGCCATGATGTGCTCCCTGCTGGCATTCTTCGCTCTTGCGGTTGTTTTTGGGCCCTTTGCCGACAGCGACGCGCCACCGGCGCTGCTGACGGCCTTCGCGGGCATTACCGCCATGGCTATGCAGAATGCCGTGCAGCGCGTCCATTTTGTCGGCATGCCACCGACAACGCTGATGACCGGCAATATCACGCAAGCCATCCTTGATGCCAACGATTTGATCTGGGGACTCGAGAGGGTCGATACAGCGACCGTTCGCGCCCGGCTTGCGCGGACGGTGCGGGGCATCGTCTCGTTCGCGGCCGGTTGTGCTGTTGCGGCGCTCCTCTATTACGGGCTCGGGTTTTGGTGTCTTGCGGCGCCGGTCGCCGTTGGCGCGATAATTGTCATGCTAACAGAGAACTGACGTATCCTCGCGAGGCCTGCGCCATTTCTCCACCGTCCGGCTGCTTCAGCTTGTTTTCGGAGATGGCGCGCCGCGCGCTTAGACGACTTGGTTCTTGAGCGCCGCCTCGCCCCTCCACAGGCGGTCGAGATTCTCGATCAGGATGTCGATGACGTTCTCCTCGTAGCGCCGCGTCTCGCCGGCGGTGTGCGGCGTGATCAGCACGTTGGAGAAGCCCCAGAGCGGCGAGTCGGGCGGCAGCGGCTCCTCGAGGGTGCAGTCGAGCCCGGCCGCCGCGAGACGGCCCTCGCCGAGGGCCTTGATCAAGGCGGGCTCGTCGACGCAGCGGCCGCGCGCGACATTGACGAGATGGGCCGAGGGCTTCATCGCCTGAAGCGCCCTCACGCCGATGACCCCCTCGGTCTCGGGTGTCAACGGACAGGTGAGCGCCACGATGTCGGCCTGCGGCAGCAGCGCGTCGAGCTCGCCCAGGCCGTGCACGGAATCAGCGCCGTTGCTGCCCGCGGCGGGATCGCGCCGGACGCCGAGGACGCGCAGGCCGAAGGCCTTGGCGAGCTGCGCCAGGCGCCCGCCGATGCGGCCGAGCCCGATGATGAGCAGGGTCTTGCCGCCGAGCTCGTCCTCGCGGCGGTCGAGCTCGCCGATCATGCCGCGCCAGACCCGCTTCGCCTGGTTGTCGCGCGCCTCGGGGAGGCGCCGCGCCAGCGCCAGGATGAGCGCCATGGCGTGCTCGGCCACGGCGCGCGCATTGACGCCTTGCGCGCTCGCCAGGCGAATGCCGTGCGCGCGGAGGAGATCGCGGGAATACTGATCGACCCCGGCGCTGATCGATTGGATGAAGCGCAGCCTCGGCGCGCGCTCGACGAGCTCGTTCCGCCACATCCCCGAGACGACGAGCACATCCGCCTCGCCGATCCGCGCCTCGAGCGCCTCGCGCGCGCCGACCTGGAAGCTCGTGATCCCCGTGCGGCGCAAGGCGAAGCGCTCCTGCAGGCGATAGGCGACATGGGCGAAGCAGATGGTCAGGCGGTCCTTCGGCGGAAGCATGGGCGATCCTTGGGGTTGGGAAAGAAATGGATGCGTCGATCGTCGCTCAGCGCCGCCCGAACAGCCTCTCGATATCGGCAAGCTTGAGCTCGACGTAAGTAGGCCGGCCGTGATTGCACTGCCCGGAATGGGGGGTCGCCTCCATCTCGCGCAGAAGCGCGTCCATCTCGGCCAGGGAGAGGCGCCGCCCGGCGCGCACGCTGCCGTGGCAGGCGAGCGTGCCGCAGACCGCCTCGAGCCGCTCCTTGAGCGAGAGCGCCTGGCCCAGCTCGGCGAGCTCGTCGGCGAGATCGCGCACCAGCCCCGTCACGTCGCATTCGCCGAGGAGCGCCGGCACCTCGCGCACGACAACGGCCCCCGTGCCGAAGGGCTCGAGCACGAGGCCGAGCTCGGCAAGCTCGGGCGCACGCGCGGCGAGGCGCTCGGCCGCCGCCGCGTCGAGCTCGACGACCTCGGGGATGAGGAGCGCCTGGCGCCGGACCCCGGCATCGCCCAAGGCGCGCTTCATGCGCTCATAGACGAGGCGCTCATGGGCGGCGTGCTGATCGACGATGACGATGCCGTCCGCCGTCTGCGCGACGATATAGGTCTCGTGGAGCTGGGCGCGCGGCGCGCCCAACGGATAGGCGGCGGACCCCGCTGCCGCGGCACCCTCGGGAGCGGCCGCCACGGCCAGTGGCGGCGTTTCAAGACCAGGCAACGCCGCCGCCTCGGACGAAGGCGGCGCGAAATAGGCGGCGGCGGCTTCCGCCAGGCCCCGCGGCAGCGCGGTGCCGCCGGCGGGCCGTGGCGCGGAATGCCCGTAGGCCGGGGATGCCGCCGGGCGGAAGGCGCCGAGAGCGGCATGGGCCACCGTCGTCGCGGCGCGATGCCCGGCTTCCGCAAGCGCATGCTTGAGGGTGCTCACGATGAGCCCGCGCACGAGACCGGCGTCGCGGAAGCGCACCTCCGCCTTGGTCGGATGCACGTTCACGTCGACGAGCTCGGGATCGAGCTCGAGGAAGAGGGCGAGCATGGGGTGGCGGTCGCGGGCGAGAAAATCCTGATAGGCGCCGCGCACCGCGCCCACCAGGAGCTTGTCGCGCACAGGGCGGCCATTGACGAAGAGATATTGGTGCTGCGCCGTGGCGCGGTTGAGGGTCGGCACGCCGGCGTAGCCCGAAAGGCGCAGGCCCTCGCGCGCGGCGGCGATGGGGAGCGCGTTCTCGGCGAAGTCACGCCCCATGACGGCGGCGAGGCGGCCGAGCCGCGCGTCGAGGAGATCGCCCTGGGCGGCGGTGAGCTTGACCACCGCGCGCTCGCCATCGGAAAGCGAGAAGGCGACCTCGGGATGGGCCATGGCGAGGCGATTGACCACATCGACCGCGTGCTGCAGCTCGGTGCGCTCGGCCTTGAGGAATTTGAGCCGCGCCGGGGTGGCGAAGAAAAGATCGCGCACCTCGACGCGGGTGCCCGGCGGATGCGCCGCCGGCTGGGGCGCTCCCTTGCGCCCGCCCTCGACCGCGAGGCTCCAGGCCTCGGCCGCGCCGCGCCGCCGGCTGGTGAGCGTCAGGCGGCTGACGGCGCCGATCGAGGGCAGCGCCTCGCCGCGGAAGCCCAGGGTCGCGATGCGGGTGAGATCGTCATCCGGCAGCTTGGAGGTGGCGTGGCGCTCGACCGCGAGCGCCAATTCGCCCGGGTCCATACCGCCGCCGTCATCGACCACGACGATGAGGCTGCGCCCGCCGTCGCGCAGCACCGCGTCGATGCGGCGCGCCCCGGCGTCGAGCGCGTTCTCGATCAGCTCCTTGAGGGCCGCCGCCGGGCGCTCGATCACCTCGCCCGCGGCGATCTGATTGACCAGATTGGAGGGCAGCAGGCGGATGGTCACGCGGCCCTCTCCGCGGCGGCGCGGCGAACGGGGACGGGATGGCTCGGCTCGGTGGGGCTCAACGCGGCGTCTCCTCCTTCCGCCTGCATATCACGGCAGAGCGGCGGCCGCGAGACGCGCGCATCGGGGCGCCGACACCGATCAGAAGATGCCGCTGTCGCCTTGGCGCTGCATCGTCGGCTTGGTGTCGACGGGCGAGAAGATCTTCCCGATCGCACCGAGCACGCCGCCCGAATCGGCCTTCTTCGTTTCTTCCTGGGGCTGTTGCGGCTGCTGGGGCTGTCCCTTGATCAGGGTCTCGGTGAAGGCCTTATCCTCGCGATCGAGCTTCTCCGTCTCCTGGTCGACCTTGGTGCGGATATCCTTGGCCGCCGAGGCGGCGCCGGCATGCTGCAAGAGAGCCGACTCGCCCAGGGTGAGGCCCGCCTGGCGCTTGATGCCGGCGGCCGGATTCTGCTTCGCCTGCTCCTCGTCGAGGCCGAACACCGTGGCGCGGCCCTGCTGGGACGCCGTCACATCCGTCGCCGTCGCGGCCGTCGCGGCGGGCGGCCGCAGATTGTAGTCGGGCGGCAGGGTCAAAGGCGGCCGCTTCACGCTGTCGTCGGCCGGATCCTGAGGCTGATCGCCGTTCAGCGCGGTGTTGATCAGGCCCTTGGCGGTATCGCAGGCGCCCAAGCTCAGGAGCGCCAAGAGCGCCGCCATGGCCCGGAGGGTCTTTCCATTCAGCATTTGATCTCGAATCCTCTCGCCAGTCGGCGCCGGCGCCGGCCCAAATCTTCCGGCCCGTATCGCCGCCCCAGCCGTCCGGCAAGCTTGCCCATCCGGAACGCCCTGGCAGGTATCGTCAACGCCCGAGGCTCCGGCACGGCCGGGGCGCATCGGGGACCCCTGATTCCTGGGCTACGTTTTAGAGCTTCCGCGCCCGCTAAACAAGGCTTCGGCGAGGATAATCACGACGCCGATGGTGATCGCCGAGTCGGCCAGGTTGAAGGCCGGCCAGTGATAGCGGCCCGCATAGACGTCGATGAAGTCGGTGACCGCCCCGTTGAGCAGCCGGTCCACCACATTGCCGAGGGCGCCGCCGGCGATCAGCCCCACCGCCGCGGCGATCCAGCGACTGCCGCTGCGGCGCTGCCAGAGGAAGAGCCAGACCACGACGACGACGGCAAAGGCCGAGAGCAGCCAGGGTCCCCAGGCGCTCTCGATCCGCAGCATGCCGAAGCTCACGCCCGTATTGGTTGCCAGCACGAGATTGAGGAACGGGGTCAGGGGGAGGATGCGCGGCGGACGCATCACGACGGCCACGATCCACCATTTGCTGAGCTGATCCGCGACGATGACGAGGACGGCGATCGTGACCGCGAGGGCCGTCGTGGGCCGCGGCGATCCGCGCTCAGCGGACCGGCTCAAGGCTCGTCACCACATCGTGGCAGCGGTCGCAGAGCCCGGGATGGTCGGCGTGGCGCCCGACCTCGGGCAGCACCATCCAGCAGCGCTCGCATTTGCTTCCCTCGGCGAGCCCCGGCACCACGCCGATCTCCGCCGCCTCGGGGAGCGTGAAGGCGCCCGCCGGGGGCGGCCCCTCGACAAGGGTGGCGGCCGAGGTGATGGCGAGCTCGGCGAGATCGATGCCGCGCATCGCCGCGATGTCGTCGGCGGTGGCATAGACGCGGGGATGGGCCTGGAGGCTCGCGCCGATCCGCTTCTCCGCCCGCTCGATCTCGAGGGCGCCGGTGACGACGCGGCGCAGGCGGCGAATCTTCTCCCATTTCGCGGCGAGGGCGTCATCGCGCCAGGCCGGCGGGATCTCGGGGATCACCCGGAGATGCACGCTGTCGCGATCCGGGTCGGGCGAGCGCGCCAGCCACGCCTCCTCCGCGGTGAAGCAGAGCACCGGGGCGAGCCAGGCAGTCAGACAGGAGAAGAGCGCATCGAGCACGGTGCGCGCGGCGCGGCGGCGCGGACTTGCCGCGGCGTCGCAATAGAGCACGTCCTTGCGGATGTCGAAGTAGAAGGCGGAGAGATCGACGGCGCAGAAATTGTGCAGCTCGGTGAAGAGCGTATGGAAATCGAAATCGTCGATGCATTTGCGCACCAGCCGATCGAGCTGCCACAGGCGATGCAGCACCCAGCGCTCAAGCTCGGGCATCGCCGCGGCGTCGACCCGCTCCCTGGCGTCGAAGCCGGCGAGATTGCCGAGGAGATAGCGCAGCGTGTTGCGCAGGCGCCGATAGATATCGGCGAGATGCTTCAGGATGTCGGGGCCGATACGCAGATCCTCGGAATAATCCGACCATACCACCCAGAGGCGCAGGATGTCGGCACCGTATTTGTCGACGACCTCCTGGGGGGCGGTGACGTTGCCGAGGGATTTCGACATCTTGCGCCCCTGCTCGTCCATGACGAAGCCGTGGGTGAGCACAGCGTCGTAAGGCGCGCGGCCGCGGGTGCCGCAGGATTCGAGGAGCGACGAGTGGAACCAGCCTCGATGCTGGTCGGAGCCCTCGAGATAGAGCGAGGCGGGCCAGGCGAGCTCGGGCCGCTTCTCGAGCACGAAGGCGTGGGTCGAGCCGCTGTCGAACCAGACATCGGCGATGTCGGTGACCTGCTCGTAATCGGCGGGGTCATAGTCGTTGCCGAGGAAGCGCGCGGGCGGGCTGGTGAACCAGGCGTCGGCGCCCTCTGCCTCGAAGGCCTCGGCGATGCGGTCGACGACCTTCTGATCCCTGAGCGGCTCGCCCGTCGTCTTGTCGACGAAGATGGCGATGGGCACCCCCCAGGCGCGCTGGCGCGAGATGCACCAGTCGGGGCGCGTCTCGATCATGCCGTAGAGCCGCGCCTTGCCCTGGGCCGGCACGAAGCGGGTCGCCTCGATAGCGGCAAGGGCCTTCTGCCGCAAGTCGTTGATGGTCATCGAGATGAACCACTGGGGCGTGTTGCGGAAGATGAGGGGCGCCTTGGAGCGCCAGGAATGGGGGTAGCTGTGCACCAGATGGCCTTGGGCGAGGAGGCCGTCCGCAGCGGCAAGGGCCGCGATCACCGTCTTGTTGGCGTCGCCCTCCCTGCCCTGGGGCGTGTAGACGCGCCTGCCGGCGAAGAGCGGCACATGGGGATAGTAGCTGCCGTCCTCCGAGACGGTCTGAGGCACCTCGATACCATGGGCGATGCCAGTCTCGTAGTCGTCGGCGCCGTGCCCCGGCGCGATATGCACGAGGCCGCTGCCGTCCGCGTCGGTGACAAAGCCGCCGGGCAGCAGCAGCACCTCGAAGTCGTAGCCTTGGCCGCGCAGCGGATGGCGCGCGACGACGCCTGCGAGCGCCGCGCCCTTGAAGCGGGCGAGGACTCGCGAGGCGATTTTCAGCTCCTGGTCGAGAGCCGCGTGCCGGCTCGCCGCGAAGACCAGCCGCTCGCCCGCATGGGCGAGGCTGCCCTCGGCGGCCTCGACGACCTCGACGAGGACATAGTCGATCTCCTCGCCATAGGCGATGGCGCGGTTGCCGGGGATGGTCCACGGCGTCGTCGTCCAGATGACGATCGCAGCACCCTCGAGGCGCTTGTCGGGGGCGGCGATCACCGGAAAGCGCACATAGATCGTCGTCGAGCGGTGATCGTGATACTCGATCTCGGCCTCGGCGAGGGCCGTCTTCTCGACGACGGACCACATCACCGGCTTGGCGCCGCGGAAGAGCCCGCCATTCATCAGGAACTTGCCGATCTCGCGCACGATCTGCGCCTCGGCGTCGTAGCTCATCGTGGTGTAGGGATGCGCCCAGTCGCCCTCGACGCCGAGGCGGCGGAACTCGCGCTTCTGCACGGCGATCCACTCCTCGGCGAAAGCGCGGCACTCCCGCCGGAGCTGGGCGATCGGAACCTCGTCCTTGCTCTTCCCCGCGGCGCGGTACTTCTCCTCGATCTTCCACTCGATAGGAAGCCCGTGGCAGTCCCAGCCGGGCACGTAATTGGCGTCCTTGCCCAGCATCTGCTGAGAGCGATTGATCACGTCCTTGAGGATCTTGTTGAGCGCGTGGCCGATATGGAGGTGCCCGTTGGCGTAGGGCGGGCCGTCATGGAGGATGAATTTGGGCCGTCCCTTCGACGCCGCGCGCAGGCGGCCGAAGAGATCCATCGCGTCCCAGCGCGCGAGCATCGCCGGCTCGCGCTTGGGCAGCTCGCCCTTCATGGGAAAGTCGGTGCGCGGCAGGAAGACGGTCGCTCGATAATCGTCGATGGCCATGCTCGGCTCGTGGGGACTCGGCCTGTTCCGGTTGGGACGAAAGGGCCGGCGAGGGCGCAAGCGGCAGCCTCTCGCGGCGGGCGGATGTTATGGACCGCCCCCCGCAGCGTCAAGAAAAAGGGGCCGCGGGCCCGCAGCCCCCTTAGTGCTGGCCGCCGCCGAACGCTTCGCCGGCCGCGGCCGGACCGAAGGGGGTCGCGGGCCAGCCGCGCTCCCAATGCTCGGAGGCGAGGATGACGCGGGCGCGGCGGCTATCCTCGGCGATCTGCCGCTTGAGCGCGTCGAGGCCGTCGAACTTCATCTCCGGCCGCAGGTGATCGACGAGGGCGACGCGCAGGTGATGGCCGTAGAGATCACCCGCGAAGTCAAAGAGATTGACCTCGAAGAGGAGCGTGGTGCCGTCGACCGTCGGGCGCACGCCGAGATTGGCGACACCGCCATGCCAGTGGATGGCCGTGCCGCGATCGATCCCGGCGCGCACCGCATAGACGCCGCGCGCCGGCACGAGATAGCCGTCGAGGGGCAGATTGGCGGTGGGGAAGCCGAGCTTGCGGCCACGCTTGTCGCCCGCCTGCACCCGCGCCTCGATCTCCCAGTAGCGCCCGAGCAGGAGGGCGGCACGGGTGGGGTTGCCGGCCTGGAGATAATCGCGGATGCGCGTCGAGGAATAAATCTCCTCGCCCGGGCCCTTGACGCGGGTGAGGCAGGTCACGGCGAAGCCGTGGCGCTCGCCGAGGGCGCGCAGCGTTTCCGGCGTGCCGCCGCGCTTGTGGCCGAAAGCGAAATTGTCGCCGATCACCGCATGGCGGATGCCGAGCCCCGCGACCAGCACCTCGGCGACGAAGCGCTCGGCCGAGAGGCGGGAGAGGGCCTCGTCGAAGGTGAGCACGAAGAGGAGATCGACGCCGAGGGCCTCGACGAGCCGCGCCTTGATGCGGAAGGGCGTCAGGCGGAAGGGCGGCAGGTCCGGGCGGAAGAAGCTGCGCGGATGAGGCTCGAAGGTGAGCACCGCAAGCGGCGCCTTGGCCGCCCGGGCCCGCTCGGCGGCGGCGGCGATGATCGCCTGGTGGCCGCGATGGATGCCGTCGAAATTGCCGATGGCGACGACGGCGCCGCGGACGTTCTCGGGGAGATCGGTGTAGTGGCGGAAGACGCGCATTGGCTCACGCTCGGGACTCGGTCGCGGTCCCAAGGCTAGCGGCATTCCTTGCGCTGGCAAGCGCGGAGTTCGGGGTAAATCGGCGGCGCTCAGCTCGCCGGGCGCGCGGGCACCATGACGACGGCCTCGCCTTCGAGCACGACGCGCTCGCCAACGGTGCAGACGGTCGCCAAGGTCACCTTGCGCTTCGCCGGCACGATGTCGGTGATGGTGACACGGGCATTCACCGTGTCGCCGGCGCGCACCGGCGCCTTGAAGCGCAAGCTCTGGCTGAGATAGACGCAGCCGGGCCCCGGCAGCTTGGTGCCGAGCACCGTCGAGACGAAGCTCGCCGTCAGCATGCCGTGGGCGATGCGGCCCTCGAACACCGTATTGGCGGCGAATTCGCTGTTGAGATGGACGGGATTGCCGTCGCCCGAGATGCCGGCGAAGAGCACGATATCGGCATCGGTCACGGTCCGGGCATAGAGGGCGCTCATGCCGAGCGCGAGCTCCTCGATGTAATAGCCATGGAGCTCATCCATGGCATTTCGTTGCCGCTCCTCGACGACGTCCAGTGCCATTCGGCATCCTTTCGCTGGTGCGACGCACAAATATATACTGCGGCGCACGGTAATCGATCCGTGACAATTCCGCAACCGATGCCGCTATCCTTAGCGCGGGCCGGTAAAGAACCATTTAATTCTACGGACTTATATAGGTCGTCTTGGCCCCGTGACAAAGCCGGGCCCGCCGCTGTGCAGGCGCAAGAACGACAGTTCCGCCGACTCGCGGAACCCTGGACGCTAATGTTGTGATTTTGACATTCGAATCGCATTCAAAGGTCGTCATTCCGGCCGGAGCCCCCGGGTCCCGCCGAAGGCGGGCCCGAGGACAGGCTCCGCGCAGAGCCGGAATCCAGGGCCGCATCCCTGGATGCCCGCTTTCGCGGGCATGACGGCCAAACAGAACAAACCGTTGGAGTCACAACACTAGTACTCGGGATCATAAGTCGCTGAGACGGCGGCCCTTGAAAGGGCGCTGCGCGACTTTGCTCTTGGTCCAAACGAAAGGCGTTGCGGACTGGTTGTAGCTTTCGATGAAGGCATCGATGTGTTC
>Ga0209061_1000322_pt1 | contig 137303 bp, 119 predicted proteins | sample Coa_R1_10_FD_187157 | JGI IMG/M metagenome (GOLD analysis project Ga0209061, IMG submission 187157) | Surface soil microbial communities from Centralia Pennsylvania, which are recovering from an underground coalmine fire - Coalmine... | ecosystem: Environmental > Terrestrial > Soil >... | reverse complement strand
TGCGTCAAACATGGCTGTTGTGTGTGCCTCTCTATGTGTGGTAATAGAGAGACCACAGCCATGCTATAAGCATATCTCCTATGTGTTGCAATACCTCTCCATAGAGAGGTAGCAATAAATACCGTGAAAACCCTCACTCTAAACCATGATGAAGAAGTACAACGTGGCAATAACTGAGGAATTAGAGAAGGAATTGGAGAAGGAGAGGAAAAGAAGAATGCTTGATTCAATCCCCGAGACGATGCGTGTGATCTTGAGTGAATATCTGGCCAACCGAAAGAAAGAGGCCAGTTAAATAAGGCAAAAGCTAAGGAATATTCTGCATGAGCTCGACAATCCTGAAGCAAACAGAAGGGAGAAAGAGCAAACCTACAGAGTTATCAGAAAAACCAAGATCATCATAGCTGTGGTATTTCTGATTGTTTGGGTTGTGATAATGCTCTATGCTCTTGTCTTGATTCCGCCTTCGCCCACTCTGTCTCCTACGATACTGCACCAAGATTGGTTGCATAGTCCCCTGTTGCCAAAGAACGAAAGTATTCACATCTACGAAAATGTGACCTTTACAACAACAACCACGTTTAGTGTGAATAATGAGATCTATGTTTATGTTCGTGTGACTAATCCAAATGTCAGTAACTTTCTCACTTACTTTTGTTGCGTGGGATTTACTGGGGCATCTTTCACACCGAATGTTATGAAGGCTCACCCTTCTGAACCCAAGGGAGCTGGCGGATACCTCACGCTTAAGCAAGTGTCTTCGAATGGTTTTGATGCGAATGGCACGCTGATTTGGTATACTAGTGGAGACACCTACATCAATTTTTTTCAATTTGTAAATGATCAACCTCAGATTGAGACGCTACAACAGATTGAGAGTGGTAATTTGGCCTTTCTCACAATCTCCGATGAATCTGTGACTTTGAGTGTCCAATTCAACCAAATTGCCACACGCCTAACGTATGTTTTAGTAGCTTTCAGCGTCATTGCTCTAGAGCCTCCAGTTGAGAATCTGATTCTTTGGTCAAGCGTAAAACGGCTAGAGCTACTATCAACATGAGTGTACTGATTCCAAATAGAAACCATGCTAAAGTAATCATGCTCTCAAGATCAGATTTTTCATAAAGGATATACCATCCAAATTCTCTGCTGAATGAAAAATGAACGATTATTGAGAAAAAATGCTCGGCAGGCTCGCTAAGAGAAGCACAAGTACGATGTTAGCATTGAGATACTTCGTCATCTAGAACGAAATACCTCCACAATGTCTAACGATGAAACAGGTAGATTTTTCCCTGACATGTCTTTGGTTTGGAACAGCGCCAACAACCGTAACGTATAAATCATTACTGTAACTCTACTGTAAACCTACTGTCCCTCAGAACCCGCAATCTCTCCTCCTCCGAAAAGGCAAGGAAAAAGATGCGCTTCCGCTGGCGGACCAGAAGAACCAGAATAATTGGAAGATAAAGGAAAAGGAATTCAAGTAGACATGAGCGAAGCAATTGAAATAGACATAGCAGACCTCCCAGGCGTAGGGCCTGCTACCAGGGCAAAACTCGAAAGCGGTGGCATCACCACAATCCTAGACCTAGCTGCTGCTACTACAAATGAACTCGTCGATAACCTCAACCTCACCGATGAGACAGCCCACAACCTAATCTTCGAGGCGCAGAAGCTTCTCAAGGAGAGAGGCTACCTCGAGAAGGACCTTGTTTCGGCACAAGAGCTCTTCACGCGAAGGGCAAAGATGCTAAAGTGCAGCACTTTCTCAAAGAACCTCGACAGACTGCTCGCCGGCGGTATTGAGACGCAGGCCGTCACAGAGTTCTACGGAGAGTATGGTTCAGGCAAGACGCAGATTTGCCACACCGCTTGTGTTTCGGCTCAGAATCCAGCCGAGCAGGGAGGACTAGGTGGCTCTTCGCTTTACATCGACACAGAGTCAACATTCAGACCGGAGAGAATTGCAGAAATCGCAAAGGCCAGAGGGATGGACGTCGAGACAGTCTTGAGCAACATTCACGTTGCCAAGATCTACAACTCGAGTCACCTTGAGCTTATCGTGCGTGCCATGGGCAACCTGATTCAGCAAAACAGCATCAAACTCGTCATCGTCGACAGCATAATCAGCCTTCACCGCGCCGAGTTCGTCGGCAGGGGAACGCTCGCCGAGAGGCAGCAAAAGCTGAACGCAATCATGCACAGGCTGAAGAGGATCGCGGAGATTTACAACGTTGCGGTCATTATCACAAACCAAGTGCAGGCGACACCGGACACTTTCTTTGGCGACCCGACAAAGGCTGCCGGAGGAAACATCATCGGGCATGCTTCAACCTACAGGATTTACCTGCGAAAGGCGGGTCAGGAGAGGAAGGCAATAATGATCGACAGCCCGATGCATCCTTACGGAGACACCAACTTTATCGTCACGGAAGCGGGAATCGCCGATCCTGTGGACAAGGACAAGAAGAGTTCAAGTTCTTCAAAGTACGCAGTAAGGCCAGCGAAGGTAGAAAAGGCCCAGCGCGCTGAAGAAGAGGACGAAGAGAGCGGAGATGCAGAGTAAAATCTCTAAAGGTGGAAGGCATACCGCCTCTAACCGCCCTTTTTCTTTCTCTTTATTCCCTCTTTTTCGTGATCCTTTTTTCCACGTTTTGAGTTTCGTTCTTTACTTCTCTTTATCGCCCAAGTAGTATTGAATTAGCGACGCCTGAAGAGTAGTGTCGCTATATGTGCCAATAATTTTCACCAGTTGCAGAGAAAGTCAGAGCCCTTAATGAGCAGGGCTATTCATTTTTTCATAAAGCCAGCAGCCGCATTTACTCTGGCGGGATTTCCTTGTATGCGAGAGTAATGTCCACGCCTCTGCTCCTGTGGTAGCTCTTTGATGCCAGGTAGATTATCGCGCCCGCAACGAACGAACCGGCGGCGTACGCGTAGGCAATGTAGTATCCTGGAACGCCGAATGCAGTCGCCCCAGTGCCCCAAATCGTCGGGTTTGAAAGGAACTGGTAAATTATGAACAGGAAGACGAGTGACATCAAGACGCCCGCGACCATGAGTACTCCCTTGCTTCGCCCCCTCTCTGACCTGTTCGCATAGACCACTGCCGCAATGCCCACGGCGACAAAGTAAATCATCGCGGCAACGACGGCGGCGTACAGAGATTGGAAGCTCCCGTAGAGGAACGCGGCAATGCTAATTAGGACAACTGTAACCACCAAGTCAAGGAGATGGGCTGCTATTGGGGAGCCAAATCTGGAGCTTATCGTCGCGAGCCTTGTTGGGAGGAACCTATCGAAGCTCTGCGCGAAGATGTATCTCGAGAAGATGATGATGCCGTAGGCGAGAATAGCAATGTTCCACACGATCCAACCTATTCCTATAACCCACTGCAGCGCGGTGATGTTTGTGACTCCCATCGCCAGTGTCCAAAAGTTGAACGAGTAAAAGTTGACCAGATTCGCGTTGCTCAGCGCTGCGTTGATGAATGGAAGACCTCCCACGTAGTACATCGCGCCGAATGCAGAGGTTACCAGTATGAATACGATTACAGCCGAAATCGGTACGTTCCAACCCACAGCCTTCTTCCCCTTTATCTCGGAGCCAACGGCTGGAGCTGCGTTGAGCCAAGGATAGACAAAGATTGCAAAGAATGGCAGCAGGAAAAGGGTGGCTCCGAAATCAAAGTTTGAACCATGATAAGTGGCGGCAACCTGATTGTAGGTGAAGTTTCCAGGTGAGCCAGTGACATACGGAGACGAGGCATTCACGCCGTCCATATAGTTCACAACGCCTTGATGACCGGCGCCAAGGAGCGTGAATATCGCGATGATAAGTGTCGCAACGCCCACAAGTGCGAGCGCCGAAACTAGTTTGAAACCCGCCTTGGGTTTGAACACGTTGACAAGGATTAGTATGGCAAAGATCGCTACGGCAAGGATGACCTGCTGGCTAGGATTCGAACCTTGTATGTATCCGGGCAGAGCAATCCCGAGCATGTTAGTGTTTCCGAAGAACAGACCAACAGAGCCGATCGCAAAAACTGCAGAAAGAGCAATGAGGGCAAGAAATGCAAGTGTTTCAAGAGTGTAACCCATGAATGATAATGAGCTTCCCCAGAATCCTCCCAACGCCCTAGAAACCCACACGTAGTCCCCTCCACTACGGGGCAGACGCCTCGTCATCATAGTGTAGACGACTATCTGCGGCACTGAAAGCACAAAGGCAATAACTGAAGCGAGGACAAGGTTCACTCCGCTGACGTTTACAATCAGCATCGTGAAAGAAATCGTCGCGAGCGCCGCTCCAGCCGACATGTTGCTGAGATTCAAAGAAATTGCGTCGAGAGCGGAAACATTCTTAACAAGGCCGGTGCTCTCACGAAGGAACACTTTCTTTTCGGCCATCTGTTTGGTCATTGAGTCCGCAAAAAAATCTGCATACTATAAATACTTAAGCCGAATGTGCAAGCTACTTTTGGATTTTCATTCAGGCCAAGTCATCTGAACTTTTCACTTGTCGAATTTTTTAGGCCATTAGTGATAGAATGGGTGAATGTATGCTAACAAAACGCAAAGCTCGAAGGTTTAGTTATCTTGTCTTTGCGAAAATAAACAACCTCAAACCTTGGGGCACGCTTCACTCGGCACGGTCTTTGAACAGACCAGATGCCCTAACAAACTTTAGGCCAAAGGCCGCGAGCGCTCCGGCAATTGTCAGGCACAGGGGAAAGAGAAATGCCACCTGATATCCTAGGCTGGCGGCGATAACACCTACCACCACAGGCACTCCGCCCGAGCCTATAATCGAGCCTGCAGACATGCCTATGCCGATCTTGGATGCACGATCTTCCAGGGAAGTCATGTCAGAAATACCGGCCAACACTACAGGGAAGAAAGCTGCGCCGAAAAAGAATTGGATGAACATGGCGGCTATGAAGAGAGCGTTAAATTGAGAAAATGACATCACAGCGGTGCATGCAGCAACTGTGCAGGTAATCACTACTAGAATCGGCTTGCGGCCGTATCTATCTGATAGCCTCCCTGAGAGGAGCTGGGCTATTGGTGCGGGAATCTTGGTCAGACCTATCAAGAGTGCTACGAAGGACACTGTGGCCCCGAAACTCGCGACAAGATAGACGGGGATGACGGAGACGAAGCCGGTGACACCCGCAAGAACTCCAGTGTAAACCACGACGAACAAAAGTATCTGAAACCTTGAAAGTTTCGATCTTTGCCTCTGGTAACCCTTATCTTCACTTTGAACCTCTGATCGAGGTCGCGAGGGTGCAACGACGAAGTACAGAACCATTGGAAGAAGGCCGACAAGTGCCCAAGCTCCGAGAAGATACCGCCAGAGGAGGTAGATTACGCCGACGCTGACGAGAAACGCGCCTAGGAACTGTCCGACTGCAGCTCCGGTCTCATGAACGCCTAACACCAACCCGCGTCGATGCTGCGGATAGTAATCTGTGAGGATCGTCGTCGCCCCTGGAAGATACGCACCGAGGAAGAAACCCGAGCAGGCTGCAAGGAGAAGGAGATCCGCGTAAGCACTTACCAAGGAGAAGAGCAAGATTGAGGCAATTGATGTGATGAAACCAATAATGATAGTTGACTTTCGTCCGGCCCTGTCTGCCACGCGACCGAAGGCATAGAACGCAACCCCAGTTGAGAGGTTAAAGACTCCCACCAGCGTAGCCTGTTCGGAAGGGGAAAGAGAGAGGTCAATCCCAATTGCTGGGGCTATGGTTGGAAACATCGCCCTCATGCTCCAGATCCACGTCCAAGATAACCAAGAGACTGCGAGGAGCGAGTAGCCCTTCTTGCTGAGGCTAACGGAGGGCGACGATGGTGGTTCTGAGCTCAAAGTGAAGAAACTTGCTATTGATTGTCCGATTGTGAGATTTTTCGGCTATTTATGCCAGACAGGAACTTGCACATATCTATCGAGAAAAAGGCCGTAACTAGAAATAAGAAAGGCTGAAATTAGTCAGTTCCCTTTTCGAAAAGGATATAGTGCTTCACGTCGGTTCCCCAGCTCGTTGCCTGATAGGTGTGCAGCCTCCAGCCCTTGCTCACATAGTCCCGAGTCACGCTTGCGATATTTTTGTGGTGCCCTGATTCGACACATTCGTTTTCCTTCATATCAGAACTCAATTCTCCAATTGTCATCTTATGCGTTTTCTTATTTATGCTCCGTAGACATTTACTGAAATTGAGAATTAGCAACTATACCTAACTGGTTAGGTCATTCATTTGGAATCCGTGTAATCCTTGGCCTCGAAAATGGTGGTGCCACCGAATGCTCTTCTCAGTCACCCCTATGCATTGCTTTAGCTCTAGAGCGATCAAATCAATCTGACTAGTTAATTCGTCTAGTTCGCCTCTCTCTGTGGTAAGTCAAACGGCTACAATTAGGTCAGACAATGAGAATAAACAGCATTTCAGAACTGACAACTTGCGATTTATTGTCTCAAATACTATAATAACAAATCTGGGAAAGATGGCTGATATGAATGAAGACAGAAAGCGAATATCTGTACTGACAGCTCTTATTGTACTATTCGTCGTCCTGCTTGCTTCCTACTTAGCTTATCAAAACTATCTGCTCTCTTCAGAAGATGACAATCTAAGAACGACGATCACTTCCCTACAGGATAGTCTTAGTTATGTTAGAAGCCAATTAAATCAGAGTAACCACGAGTACAATGAATTGCTGGGGAATTATACTCGGACAAGAATCGTCTATCAGAATCCATCGTCCAATACCAGCATTGTAATTTGGCAAGGCTTCAATGCGATTCTGCCACCATCGAATATTCATAATAGGAGATGGATAGAATGGGAACTGCTTGATACGTTTGTTAATCACATTCATGTATCTTCCAATCAGACCGTTGAATTTGTCCTTTTTTCGTTGAACAACTTTCTCAATTTCTTTGCAAACAAATCATACGTTACGTTCTACGATAGTAATGAAACGACGATGTCTTATGATTTCCATGCCACGCAAGGATGCGCAAACTACGTCTTGGTTATCATCAATAACCTCAACACTACTGCAAACCTCGTTCCCGATATTACTGCGACTTATGCGCCGACACCATTTCTAACTGGAGATTGTTCTAACGGTTAGCACATCTTTTCTACAGAACAGGCTTTTACACCTCATTCAATGAGGGGATCCGAGGACTAATGTTTCAATTACAGATCAATGCCGTTTTTTCAAGTCCAGAGACAATAAGTATCATTATCGCTGGATCTTCGCTTCTTGTGGCTCTTCTCGCATTGATAGCGCAATACAATGATTGGTTCGAAGCCCGAAGAGAAAGGAAACCAAGAGTCAGCCTATTCAAATTCGAAGACCTCAAAGAACCTTTGGATAGTCATTGGACTATTCAAGTAAGGTACGAGAATCGTCCGTTTGAAAGTTGTTCTGCATGTTATGCGAACAACCGTCTTCCAAACACTGATTCTGGAAAATTGGACTACTCGAAACCACTTGTAATAGGCGGGAACCTAAATTTTAGAGTTCCAAGAGGACTCGAGATCAAAGAAGGAGCATGGATTGAAGTTAAGGGAGATGGGAGAACCGTACGAAAAAAGCAATTCGGAGCGATTCAACCGATTCGATAGAATACATTTTCTTTCGTTCGTGCGTTATTTCCCTATCTAAGATATATCTCACGCATGCATAGTCATTCTGTGCTATTGCCTTGTAAGCAAGCAAGAGCAAGCAACCAACCAAGCAAAAGCAAGCAGACAGAGAGATAGATAAACAGAAGCATGTTGGCATGGAAAAGTACGAATTGAGATATACTCGCAAATAGTTTCAGAGAAAGAAATTCAAATTCTTATTTTTAAAAAGACTAAAATGGTGGGGTCGGCCGGATACAAACCGGCAATCTGCAGACCATCCATTTGCTTTGAGAGGCTTCGCCACCGCTCCCCTTTTGTTCAGGCTTGAAAGGACACGGGTTCTTTCAACAGTACAGCGTCGGAACGTTTCAACAAACTATCAGAGAGGAGGAAATCTAAGAGCACTACCTCCTTCATCGTGTGCATCTTGGTTTAAGGAACTTGGCACATTTCTCGGGGAATGATATAACTATCTTCTAGTATCTAAAATTCAATCGACCAAAGAGTGCGACCGCAGTCTTTGTTCCCGTCTGGAATCAGCTTTCGCTGAACTCGGCTTTGGGTGCTCGAATCTTCGTAGTAAATCTCGTCACTGGGCAAAAAGTTTCCTTGATAACAGGCACTGCCGTTCCTGTCGCGTCGCCAATCGTTGTGGCGGGCGCTGATAATGTATCACTCGATATTTCGTCCGCTGTGCAACCATTTAGCGGAATTTTCGCAGTCACTGCACCTGATAGCCTTACCCCAATCCATACATCACCATTGATTTCTGGAATAAGCTCCGGATCGGGATTCGAGTACTGATATGGAATTGAAGGGATAGTAAAACGACCAAAGGGTACGACGAATGTCTCTGTGAAACTTGCAATCACAAGAAGGCCAGTGAATGTATCGAGGTCTTCGGCTGCAAGTGTTGCGTAGAAGCGGACAGGATAAGGCGCCAACATCCTACCTTCGAAGGGGAGGGACTGAGTGACGAGGAAAAAGCGAGAAGGCAAAGAGAGGCTCAAGAAAAGGAAGACAGAGAGAGACTGCTTCAAGAGGACACGTATTTTAGAGGAGCTTACCTAGGGTGAAGGGTATTCGGCACCATAACTTCAGCTTGAAACTCAGATTGAAGCGGCAACCCCAGAGTTTCTTTTGGTTGACTCTTAGTAGTTAGTTTTCCGCAATTTAAACAGCGGTGCTTTGTCTTCAGCAAGTCAGGACTGCATTCCTTGCCCTATTTCCATGAATCCTGATTAACTCTGTCGTGAGCTTTTTTCATTCCCGTAATGGCGGATTCCTTCGACCGAAGGCTCAGGGGCTTCTCATCGGCGAGCAAACCAGAGGAAATTAGTGAACGTCCATTGAGATCCGGGCATCAGTTTCGAAAATTGCACCTAATTCTGGGCAATGATATAAATACCTTCTAGTATCTAAAATTGAATCGCATTGGACCGGCTTTCGCTGCTCGGCCACACGAAGGCCAAGATTTTGGATCTTCTCCTGGAAAAGAGGAGGACAGCGAAGGAGATAGGCGATCTGCTGGACATTCAGATCAGCGCGGCAAGAAAGCACCTCGAGTCCCTGAAGGAGATGGGCTTTGCAGCGTGCGATGTCGTCAGCGAGGGAGTAGGAAGGCCGAAGAAATACTTCATGCTGACTGAATCAGGAAGGGAACTGTATCCTCGACAGTACTCTAACGTCCTTAGTCTTCTGATAATGAAATTGATCAGGAAGAGGGGGGCTCTGGAGGTCGAAGGTATTCTCAACGAAATTGCAGAAGATCTTGTTCGACAGGCAGGTCAGCAAGGGAACAGCAATCAGGGAAATTACCAGAAGCTGATATCGACTCTCTCCCATCTCGGTTTTGACTCAACTCTGGAGGCAGATGAAAACGGCGAAGAAAAAGAAACTGTTTCACTAATCACCAGAAACTGTCCCATGCTCAAGGTTGCTTCGACGCATCAAAGGCTGATCTGCCACGGGCTCCACAATCATATTCTCAAATCTGCTCTCGGCACTCAAGAAATCAATCTTCAAAATTGCATCGCGAGCGGTGATAATCTGTGCAGGCACCGAATTCCGAGAAGCCTAGTGCTAGATGAGGCTCAAGGATAAGTAATCTTACCTTCCACCACTTTAGCCATCTTCGACAGCGTATGCTGTTTAGGGCTCCCCTTCGCAATTATGTGGAGTACTTCGTATCCCCTGACTAGCAGCGCGTCGCTCACAAGAAACCTATGGCACCTCCATGGGACGGCTTCCGCGCACATCAGAGCAATCCTGAGATGATTCTTACCATCTTCTATCATTTGTTCCAGCTCGGCAAGGTTTTTTGCAAACTCCTCCGTTTGCATATAATCCGCGTAACCTCGGAATGAGAGATTTCTCCACGCCGTGTTCTTTGAATCTGATCTAGGGCGCCTGAGACCTCCCAGCCCCTTCATGTGCACGTATCCTATGCCTCTCTTTCGCAACTCGTTCGGCAGGCTTTCAAGGTTAAATTGCGGATTTGTCTTTGATCTAGGGATAGTTCGGATATCCACAAGCATCTCGATGCTGTTCATCTTGAGAAGTCCGATCAGTTCTTCAAGCGTTCTCGTTGAGTGGCCGATTGTGTAGACAGCATCGCGCTTCCCTTCTGCTTTCATCTCCGCCTCACCTTCCAAGAGTCGAACCGGAACTTACCGATCAATCGAGAAATCAATGCATTGGGCAAATTAATGTTCTCGCGTCACTTGACCCTGAAAGTGAACACGAAATTAGGTGAGTCGAGATGCCTCAGGAAAAGTGCAATAAAATACTCCCCTCCAACTGAGATATATCGGGTTGCTCATGACTATTTCATCTTCCTACGCTCTTGAGCGCAACAACGCACCGGCGAAACCGACTCCCGAAATTGTAGTCCTCGTGGGCATACCTGGGAGCGGAAAGTCCACGCTAGCAACTACGAGATTTCGGAATCAAGTTAGGATAAACCTCGACACACTCCGATCGAGACACAGTGAAAGAAGGAAGATCCTCCAGGCACTGAGCGAGGGTCACAGCATCGTAATCGACAACACCAACACGACGATGAGAGCCAGAAGAAGATACATAGACATCGCATGGAAGTTTTCCTTGCCCATTAGGGCAGTTTGCCTCATCTGTCCGCTCGAAACAGCTCTCGAGAGGAACGCTCAAAGGCGCGGAAGAGAGCATGTGCCCGACCGCGCTGTCAGAATGTACAACAGGATAATGCAGATTCCTGTGGAGGAAGAAGGATTTGATTCCGTTGAGATACTCAACAGCGGCGGCCCATACTCAGCCTGAGGTCTCGGCCGCGTGCTTACTGTTGTTCAGCTTTATCGCGAGTTCTGTAGCAACCTGCTCTCGCGTCTTGCCTTCTGTCACGATACCCTCGTTCTTTGCGGCGACAATGAGTGGATCAGTGCTACTTACGACAGGCAATGTTGGGGCGGGAGCAGGCTCTTGAGTGAGTGGCGGCGGCTGGGCGGGTGCTTGCGGGGGCATGAAAGTTGTGGTAGCCGGCCTGGGCGCAACCGGAGCGGGAGGCTGAGTCAGCGGAGCGGTCATAGAGCCAAAGCCTCGCCAGGCACTGTCGAATTCTCTTTTCGCCTCTCCCAGAGCCTTTGCAAACTGAGGAATCTTTCCGCTGCCGAAGAAGAAGACTGCAAGGGCGATGATCATAATCCATACGACAGGATCGTCGAAGGCCAAGGTTCTTTGATTTCCCCCCCTTCTCCTTGTTCTCTTATTTAATCGCTAGCGCCATTTCCTATGTCCTGACCCCGATATTTGTCTTCTGTTTTGCAAGTCTCGGGCGAATTGTAATCAGGTCCACTATCTTCTTGGTTCCGCGAGGGAGGGCGAGCACAGGGATGCCTCTATAGCCCCCCTTGCCAAGCGCTTTGGCGTCGGCAACTGGGCCAGTTATGCAAAGAATGCGTAGCCCTCGGTGTCTCGCCAGCAATTCGTCAACCTCCTGCGTTGTCGAAGCGCACAGTACGGCCACCACCCCCTTTTTCCTTCCTGACGCTGAAAATCGCCGGTAGAGGCCCTCGATAAGTACGTAGTCGATTTTCTCTCTCCTGTAAATCTCAAGGATCTTATCAATGGTAATTTTGCCCATACCAGCGCCTCGCTTTATCACTGACATTTCCTTCTCGGCAAGGGCGACGACCAAAGTTGCCCCAGAAGTAGAGTGTAGCCAAGTGTCCTTTCCTTTCGTGTCAATCGTGAAGTCTGGGTCGTGTATGTGTTTCAACGTCCCAACCGATCCCGCACGGCGCCTTGTCAATTCCCTCGCCACTCCGGTTAGAGCAGTAGTTTTCCCACTCCCGCTGTAGCCAAGAAAGATCACAATTTGTTTCAAGAGGAAAAAGCATCAGCTACCTCCAAGAGTGAGCGTTTTTGAATTCTTTTTTCCTTATTGTTCTTATCCGTACGCACAAGACCAAATTTTGTGCAAGCTCAGATCCTCAAGAGCTCTGAACTTCCGAGCAGCTGAACTTTTACCCGTTGGGATTTGCTTATCCTTTCGTGCGGTGCAAGCCAGACAAATCCGTGCGCCTTGGAGAGGTTTGAGAGCAGATTAGACCCCCACTCTAGCGAGGTTGCGCTGTATTCGATTCCTTCCGTGCCCGCCTGTGATTTATTGCCGTGTTCTTCTTGTTCCTTCCCTTTCTCACGATCACTGCGGGAGATATGCACAAGGCTCAGGGCCTCAATCGCTCTATCGTTGTAAAATTCATTCTCAGCCGTCGCGTTCAAGAGAACTCTCCTCGAATCCATTTCAAGCCCGGACAGCATATTTAGGACCGGCAGAACAACCACGAAGAAAGCTAGCGCAGCAGAGACAGCGTGGCCCGGAAGGATGGCGACCGCCCTAGACTTTCCGACAACGCCTAGACCTGCGGGCCTGATCGGGACGGCTCTGACGCCGTGGAAAAGCATCTTCGAATTTTCAAGAGCCAGTAAGGCGTTAGGAGCATAATCCTTCGCGCCAACGGAGCTGCCCGCGATAGTTATGATCATCTCGCAGTTCGCGATTCCAGAAAGAATTTTTGCGCTAATGCTATCCTGGTCATCTTCCACGACGCCAAGCGGCACAGCAGTCGCGCCGCACTCCGAGAGGTAGCCTGCTATGAGGTTTGAATAGTTGTTGATCGTTCGGCGGTTTGCGTGTTCTTTCAAGGGATCAAACTCTACGAGTTCGCTTCCAATGGAGAGAATCCCGACTCTCGGGGTTGCGAATCCGCTGACCTCACGGTATCCCAGACCAATCATGGTTGCAGCGTCCGAGGAGTTAAGTATTCGCCTTCTTTGGAAGAGTAAATCTCCCGCGTGGATATCCTCGCCCTTGAGGGAGATGTTTTTCCACTTGGGAATGTCCTTGGAAATTGTTACTCTCCTTCCCTCGGCGTCAACGCGCGTGTCCTCTATTCTTGCTACCACGTCGCACCCTGCTGGGATTGGCGCACCGGTCGCGACGTAGTAGGCGTCTCCATCACTATCGATGCTTGGAATTAAGCTAGAGTTCGCAACGTCTTTCGGGTAGAGCTCTCCCTTGATCTGAAACTCGGATGGATTGGATGTCGACGCCGAGACAATCGCGCTGTGTCTAACTGCGTATCCGTCCATTGCCGAGATTGTAGTAGGCGGCAGATCCTCCTTGGCGACGATGTCCTCCGCGAGGACTCTTCCGAGCGCCTCGTCCAGCCTCACTCGTTCAATTGCAGGCTCATAATCTTGAAACGCTGACCTGATCCTTTCCATGACCTGCGAAATTTCGAGAAGTTTTAGGTACCTCTGCGAATCTGGGCGGGAGCTCATCGAGATAAAGGTACATCCCTCATGCCTCTTCTAACTGTTGAGGTTGAAATCCATATCTCTCTTTTGGGAGAAGGGGAGCTTCTGACTTGACCTGTCGCAACTCTAGCTAATATATCCCAAAGCATCTCTACTCTGTCCGATTCCGAATTGAAGCTGAAACCCTGCACAACACGGGCTAGGTGTCCCAGCATATAGGCATGGCAGGACACCTTTTTGGCTCAGGCAAGTTCGGCTGGGGCGTGTGCATCGATGACATGTGGATGTACGCCGGGTTTGCTCCGCCGAAATCGATTATAATCCCACACTTTCTCAACGTTGAGCTCCCGGAAGGCCCGTTTACTCTACGCGCCGCCCCAAAGCAATCCGACCACGTTGCTGCTCTGACGACTCCTTCCGAAGCAAATGATCAGGAGTACGGCACGGAGATGCTTTGCAAGAGCCTCGCGTCGCAACTCAAAAGGTGCGGCATAAATTTTGTGCGCGGCTGGTTTCAGTGGAATCTCTTTCAACCCAGGATCTTGAGAAGAAAGCAGCAGGAATACTCGTTTCCACTAGACCCCTTCGTGAGAGAGCTCAACAACGCAGGTATCAGGATAGCAGCTGTTCTTGGGAATGGTTACTTTCGATTCCTTCCCAAGGGGATAAACATAGATCGCCCCGCCGATTATGTCGCGAGGCTCGCGGAAGCATCCAGAGAAATAGTCAGGCATTATCGCGGGAAAATCGACATGTGGCAGCTCGAAAATGAACCCAACTGGTGGCTCGAACACCTCTCAACCGACTGGAGGCGCGGTGGAATCTGGCTTGAGAAGGATATCGCAGAGACGATTTTGGCAGAGCTACAACGGATTGTGAAAGAAGAGGATCCAAAAACTGAGACGATGATCAACCTTGAGGCCGACACCGCGCACATTTTCTTCAAACACTACTCAAAGTACTGCGATGTATTGGGCCTTGATTTCTATCCAAATTACTTGCGATCCGAACCAATCAACGTAAGCGAGGTGAGTCGTATCGCGCGCAAGGCAAAGGAACTGGTTGGCACCGAGATACTTGTCGCAGAGACCGGCTACCCTTCCGGACCCAGGCTCTTTGGGTACAGCGAAGCAAAGCAGGTAGAGTATGTCAAGTCCGTGTGCGAAGAAGCCTACTCGAGCGACGGAGTGAGCGGGCTGGGTATGTGGAGGCTTTCAGATACGTACTGGCTTTCCTTCCCCTTCCAAGAAAATCACTTCGGCCTCTTAAACCGGCAGGGTTCTCCAAAACAAGCCTGGTTTGAGTATGTCAAGCAGATTAGAGGACATCCGTGAAAGGAACGTGTTCCTATGGAGTTTCTTTGAGTTTCCCAGCGCGCCGGCTTGGACCCCCCTGATGGTTCCTGTCGCTATCTCAAGCAAGCAGAATGGGGCTTCCTTTATCCGAGGCAGTTCTCTGGAGGCAAGAAAAGCCTTGGTCCTGCGTTTTCCTGATGCGTGAGACGCATCATTTTTTCTTCCATTGCAAGTCCGGACAAGTGGGATCTTCGAGAGAAGGATTTTAAGAGGGGCGCTACCGAGGCTTAAAATTAGCAAAGACAAGGAAGGCAAGAAGAGGGACCAGAGAAGACGCGATTAATGGATGAACACAAAGCAACGCTGAAGGGCATGTTTTTCCCTCGGTCCAACTTTGGATTCGTCGTGCATTCACACTTTTCCCCTTTTTCTCCCCGTTGAATCGAAAAAGAGTAAGAAAACAGGCTAGAAGGAAAGAGAAAATTTGTTACTTTCAATATTTTCATCCACGCAACTCCAGTTCTTTGGCGGCACAGCCAACACGATTAGCTTCATCATCTACATCGTTTCCTTCGTAGTCTTAATGTTCGTAAGCATCCTCTGGGCTCCGAGGATTCAGGCCTCCATGGTTCTGAACGACGTAAACAAGAATCTCCTCAAACTCCAGACCCTTAGGGAGAACAGCCGCAAAGAACTAGTGGACTATGTGACGAACGTGTGCAAGGCCCCTCCGAACTCGGCTCCGCGAATAGACCAGGCGTTGGAATACTTTACGATCATGCCGGTTTCGCTCGACCCAAAGGGGATAGTAGACAAGATAGAACATGTCGTGCGAACGCAGGACGACAGAGTCAGAGCCGAGCTAAAGACGATCGCACCGCAGGCTGACCCTGTCCAGATCAGCGCTGCGCAGAACATACTGGAAGTTGCAAGCAGCCTCAACATAATCTTCAAGGTCGTTAGGCACATGTTCATCCAAGGGAAGAAGACAAAGAGCCTCTTCCTCATAGTACAACTCCAGATGACGATGCCGACTCTCGTACAGCAGGCAGAGGCGCTTTTCAACGCAATCGAAGCTTTCAGAGCCGCTCAGCCTATTGGAGATGGAATCGGCCCGATGGTAGCAGGCAACTTTATGGTGGGCAATCAGAAGACCGGAATTGAACAGGAAACTGTGTACTCTATAGCCAAGTACAAGGATAGAATGCTTTACGTGTTAAAGGCGGAGGGCCCAATGGGAACGGTCGGTAGGCCCCACAACGCAGTTTGGAAACTGGTCGAGGATCCGAATACCAAGATCAGCACGATAATCATGATTGACGCTGCGCTGAAGCTCGAAGGCGAAAAGACCGGTGATATCGCGGAGGGAATTGGTGCCGCCATTGGCGGCGTCGGAGTGGAGAGGGCCAAGATCGAAGACGTAGCCGTTATGAAGAACATCCCGGTCTACGCCATTGTAGTAAAGCAATCACTGATCGATGCGATCTCGGTAATGACTAAAGAAATCGCGGACTCTGCCACAAAGGTCGTTGACAGGGTGCACGCCTTGGTCGAGGACAAGACAAAGGAAGGAGATTCGATCCTCATCATCGGCGTCGGAAATACGCTCGGCGTCGCTCAGTAGTATGCTCTCCAGTCTCGCAAAATTGGATTTAACTCCTTCTACTATGTACCGTACTGCCTCGTCGGTTCCCCTAAGTCTAGGAAAGCAAAATTCGATCTCGGGCATCTATATATATCGTGGCGAGCGCATACTCTCGACTTATGACCATTGAGAGGGAACCATCGATGGGTTCTGCCTCGCCGTAACGGGCGGAGTGCAATCTCGGAAATTATAGGCACGCTGCTCATCGTCCTTGCCACGGTTGCCATTGGCACTTTACTTCTTCTAGGCTCCTCCAGTTCGCTACAAACTGGTACCGTATTGCAGCAAAGCCAGGTCTCGCTCGCAACCCAACAGGCACAGGAGAGGCTCACAATCTTTGATGTCTGGTTTCACACCGTTGGAGGGATACCAGACTTAGAGGTTCACGCCCTAAATTATGGTTCGAATTTGATCCATATAGTGACTATCTACACTAACCAAAGCGGAACGGTAGCACCGCTGGCATCATTCACGACCGCGTATCCGAATGGTTTGACGCTTTCACCTGGACAGCAGATCGAGATTCTCGCTGCGTTTTCGTACACGCCCGGCACAAACTACTATGTCAAGCTGGTTTCAGACAGCGGCAGTGTATTTGATGGTGCTTGGAGCGCATGATCGAATTGCGTGTTCACAGAGGAGAAAGCTGGAGGGGACTGTTTCCGCCAGAAAGACCAAGGCGCCCTTTCGAGGCCAAGCATAGGAGGAGAGCAGTTTCCTCCGTCATTGGCGGGTTGTTCGTGCTTGCTATCATGGTTGCAGGCATCTCAACAATTCTATACATTACTACGCTGCAAACAGGCATGATCCAAGCTGAAAACCACGCTGCTGTTGCCGACACCCAGAAGAATCAGGAAAAACTCTCGATAAGCCAGGTCTTCTACGGCGGCACCCAAAGCTATACCCCAACTCAAGCCTACGTCGCTGGTTCAACGTGTAACAACCTTTGCGGAGTGAACATGACCACAGCTTCGTCGGGACGCTTCGGGGGTACTATAATGAATCAAAACAATACGCTGTATCACGCCTACGCGCCGTTTAACTTTACCTCGCCCATGAACAATCCGACCTTGCAGGCTCTCTCAAACTCTAACTTTACTTCAAATACAAATGGATGGACCTTCGCCTCAACATCTTCTGTTAGCGGCGACTTTTCTTCGTCAAATGGAAATCCTTCGCCAGGATCGGGAGTAGGCTCGATGGAACTGTACTTTACATGCGTTGGGACTGCGACCTTCAAAGGAAATGCTACAACGCGTTTCTACATCAACCCATCTTCTGGCGGGGTGGGCCCGATTGCTAACTCACAGTTTAGCTGGGCCGAATACGTTCCTGTTCTTAATTCAAGATCGATCTCCAGCGCGACCTTGACGGTCTATCTTGTTGACGAGAACACGGCGCCTTCCTTCACTACGTACACATTGACTCAGCTATCGCTGGCGGGGCCCGACGCATCATGGAAATACAGAACCGCTATTTCCAGTCTTCAGAGCGGTGGCACAATTGCTTCAAAGCTCGTCCACACAGGCTATTACGACATCGTAATAAATTTGAACGTTCAAACAACAAGCAAATGTTATTCGCAGTACTTCTTTTACTTCGATGACATCGGCCTAAATTATCTTGGGAATTCATATTTTCTCTATCAGACCGACTGGGCTTACACGTTCGTGCTTGCGCAGGCCTCGTCAGTTGTAACCCAGCTGTCCTTCTCCCTCACCACAGCATACAACCAAACGTCTCCGACCCAGAGTGTTTACCTCTATGACTGGCTGAACAAGAAATACTTGCTGTTCTCAAACGTCACGACCAGCGTCGGCGCGGATGTCATCAGCGTGAACGTGAATTTCAACTCGACCCTGGCCCCCCAGAACTTGATAAATGGCGCAAATGAATTGGTCCTTCGCGTCCAAAGTGTTGCATATGCCACAAGTTCTACGGTCCACAGAATCGAGACGGACGTTCAAAGTTCTGCGTACCTTTCACTGACAGTATGGTACTCTTCCTCAAACGCCGTGACATTCACTCTCCAAAACCAGGGGCCGGTTCAAATGGAGGTCGTTTCCCTGGTGATCATAGATGCTGGTGGACATCACTACTTCAATTCAACAACAACGCCAGCGTTTGACGTTGTCCTATACCCAGGAAAAGTCGTGGTCACTCAAATCCAATACTCCTGGGTTCCCGGTCTATCTACATTCTACTTTGTGACTGCTCGAGGCAACGTGTTCGTGGACTGAGCTGCTCATCGTCAAAATTGTAGCGTGATGTCACTTTATTTTCGCTGTTTCCTTTAGATGGAGCTACAGACTTCCTTGGAGACGCGCTCTAACTTCACCAGGACCGACTCGTCAGCTTCCCTGCTCAGCCCCAGCGTAAAGTGGTTCATCCCCGCCTGCTTGAAAGATTCAATTTCTGAAAGTAGCGTTCGGGATTCGGCGTAGTTGATTATTGTTGAAAAGAAAAACCGGTTAAGAGGATACCCTCGCTTTTCCAGCTCAGAGACAATGATGTGCCTCATCTTTGAGTATTCGTTCGGCCTGGGATACATGTCGCCTATCCATCTAGGCCCTATGGGCAGCCAACCGTCGCCGAGTCTGCCGCAACGGCGCAGCATCTTTTCGGATACCGTTCCAAACCAGACTTGCGGGTGGGGTCTCTGAACCGGCTTTGGTTCGAGGATTGCGCCGGAAGCCGAGACAAACTGTCCAGCGTAATCGACGGGTCCTGACTGTGTCCAGAGGCGAATCATCAGGTCTATTGCCTCGCCAGTGAATTTGACTCTCTCTCCATCACCGAGCCACTTCGAGTACCCATCGAACTCAGGTCTGTGCCAGCCAGCTCATGCTCCCAGGATGGCTCTCCCGTCCGACAGGTTATCCAGAGTTGCAATCATCTTGGCAAGTATAGCGGGCGGCCTGAAAGGGATCGGTGTGACGCACGTACCGAGTCTGATTCTTTGGGTCAGCGCCGCGACGTAGGAAAGAAAGGTCCAGGCGTCAAGAGTCACACTCGACCTAGTACCCATATAGTGATCTGTAACTAGAAAGTAGTCATAGCCCAGATCTTCTGCTTTCAATACAATCTTTTCGAGTACTTTGGGAGGGGTTGTACCCGATGTGGCTACTCCACACTTCAATTCTCTTTTTCTTTCCTGTTATGTTTCTGCCTTCTCAATAAATCTTGCCAGAATTATAGATCTTATCCACATACTTGAGCTGAAAAGGGTGAGATTTGAAGAAATTACGAAGGACATTGTGATTGAACCTCACTACAAGTTGAGTAGTTGGTTTACTCCAGTCTTTTGAGAGACCCTCATCGAAATCATTTGGATTGCACCTACTCGTCTCCCTGCCCATCCTCCTTTTTTCGCAAATACTATCGTCATTCACCGCGAAAATTAGGCGTTGAAAGATGGAATAAGACCGAGCATAGCAGTTGGCTACAGATTTGTCACTCTGCTACTAGTCTCTCGTATAGACGCAAATCACGTTTGGCTTTATGAATCATCAAGCCCAAGTGAAGAAGTGCGCACTCATCCTTTACCACTGGATCAAGAAAAAGTCTGGCAACTATTTCTTGCTACACAAAAACTGGCGGCAAGGCGATGGAAGGCGGGTATAGAAAAAAAGGGATCTGATCAGGAATCATACGATTATAGAGAGAAGATGACCATTAATGGTGGACAACAGAGCACAACCTCAGCAGCAAAAGTACAGGCTTAAAGGAGAAGGAAGGCGCGCATTCCTTGAAAACAATGCCTACTCGAACTTGTATTTGGCATTAGTTGCCGGAGGGCTTTTTGCGCACTCCGGTGCGGCGACGCTTACTTTCGTCATACTACGAATCGGTGCAGGGATCGAAAGCAACCCTCTTTTCTACCTGCTGGGCCCATGGAACTTTCTGATTTTCGGCGCAGCTGGTATGATCGTGTACTACTTCCTGCTCTGGAAATCTAACATTCCATTGAAACTCAAGTGCCTTTGCGCTGCAGTTTTGACCGCGACAGCGACGTTTGACTTCAGCCATGACCTAGTGTACTTTCTAGTCAGTGCAGGGGGCCTCCCAGGCGTCCCACACTTTTGAGCCGCACTCGCCGAGAAGAGCTAGAGACCATCAGGCAGAGAAAGTGCCCTCCAGCGTCAGGCGAGAGTTGGGATACTTTTCGTTCTGCCACAATAATCGCTCTACTTCCAGAAGTTGACCTCCGAATGACCCGGCCAGGCCAAGTATCTATGCGAGTTTAATTCGATAAGTGATTCTGCAGACGAATCGCGAATGTACCAAGCAAGCTTTGAAAATTCACTGGTACTAGAAAGGTTAAACTGTACTGTTTCCATGGTGAATCGCCGCGTGGTGCTTGCGGTGATTAGCACAGCCCAATGATACTAGGAGTTCCCAGAGAAATAGCACCAGGAGAGAGAAGAGTCTCCTTGATTCCCGACTCTCTCTCGAGATTGAAGGGGGTCTCGGTGAAGGTCGAACAGGGGGCCGGAGATTCGGCTGGAATACCCGACTCTGCATACACTGAAAAGGGAGCCACGATTGTGTCGGATGTCTCCTCCCTTTACTCCGAGTCCGATGTCATTTCCAAGGTTCAGCCCCCCGCCCCAAACGAAGCCGAACTGTTCAAGGACGGTTCAACGTTAATCTCCTTCCTCTATCCTGTGGCAAACCTGGAAACAGTCCGAAAGCTCGCGTCAAGGCATGTGACCGCATTTGCAATGGAGTTGATGCCTCGCATAAGCAGGGCTCAGTCAATGGATGCCCTGTCATCGCAGGCGACGGTGTCCGGCTACAAGGCCGTCATCATTGCGTCTGACACGCTTCCAAAACTCTTCCCTATGCTGATGACCGCTGCAGGAACGATCCCTCCGGCGAGGGTATTTGTAGTCGGAGCTGGAGTCGCTGGTTTGCAGGCAATCGCCGTAGCAAGAAGGCTCGGAGCGGTTGTAGAAGCATACGACGTGCGCCCAATCGCAAAGGAACAAGTAGAAAGCCTGGGGGCGAAGTTTGTTCAGATAGCTGTCCAAGCGGCGGATGCGCAGACCACTGGTGGGTACGCGAAAGCTCAGTCAGAGGATTTCTACAAGAAGCAGCAGGAACTGCTCGCAGAACGCGCCAGTGCCTCCGACGTTGTGATCACTACAGCTCTCGTGCCCGGTCAGAAAGCGCCTCAGCTTATCTCGGAGGAAGCGGTTAAGAGAATGCGTCCAGGCTCGGTTATAGTAGATCTTGCGGCAGAGCAGGGAGGGAACTGCGCCCTAACTGAGCCGGGAAAGACCGTTGTAAAGTACGGCGTGACGATACACGGCCCATTCAATCTTCCTTCAACGATGGCGATACAGGCAAGCCAGCTTTACTCCAGGAACATTACTTCATTCCTCTCGGCGTTGATCAAAGATGGTGCCTTGAATATTGATGTCAAAGATGACCTGATTCGGGGGCCCCTCGTCCTGAACAAGGGAGAGGTGGTTCACGATGCAACGAAGAAAGCCCTTGGAATATTGTAGTTTGTGAGTGTGAGAGAGAAAGTAAAATTGGTCGACACAGCACAGACAGACCTGGCCGTAAATCTCCTGATCTTTATCCTAGCAACTTTTCTTGGCACCGAGCTCATCCGCCACGTGTCGAGATTACTCCATACTCCACTGATGGCTCTTACCAATGCCATCTCATCCGTCTCCATCGTGGCGGGCTTGATTGTCCTCGCAAATCCGAAGAATGACTTCATAACGCTTCTCGTCTCAGTCGCGGTCGCCCTAGCCGCCACAAACATCGTGAGTGGCTTTATGATTACAGAGCGCATCCTGAGGATGTTTAGGGTAAGGAAGCAACCGCAGCAGCAAGACAAGGGAAAGACGGTGCCAGCTGAGAAGAAATGAATGACACAATCGTAGCATACATGTACGTGCTTGCCGTCGTCCTCTTCGTGCTCTCGCTTCGCTGGATGAGCGAGGTCAAAACATCTCAGCGGGGCAACTGGGCCGCGGCGAGTGGGATGGTCATCGCGATTGCAGCGACGCTCCTAGCCTATCAGATTCAGCGCACGGATCTTCTCATAGGCGGATTCGTCGTTGGTGCGATTATAGGAGTCCCCATCGCCCTAAAGCTTCCGATGACGGCGGTGCCCCAGAGGACGGCAATGTCCCACGCGTTCGGCTCACTCGCCGTAGCTCTTGTCGGCGTTTCGGAATATTACAACGACATACCAAAGATTGACACATTCACTGTCGCGGTCCTCTCCGCAGAGATGATACTCGGGTTCCTCACATTCACTGGCAGCTGCATCGCCTTTGCGAAACTCCAGGGCCTCATCTCCGGAAAGCCGCTGATCTATCGCGGGAGAATTGTCGTCAGCCTCTCGACGATCGCGATTGCTATTGGTCTAGGCGTTTACCTCGTGATCAATCCCCTTCAGAGCAATGTCGTTCCTATCATGGCTGCTTTTGCCCTGCTATTCGGCTTTCTCCTCGTGATGGCAATAGGCGGCGCCGACATGCCAACCGTAATCGCTATCCTGAACGCGTACGCGGGGCTTTCTGCTGCCGGCCTGGGATTTGTGCTCGACAACAAAGTCCTGATCGTTGCAGGGTCGCTCGACGGTTCCTCAGGTTTCATCCTGGCAGTGATCATGAGCCAGGCCATGAACAGGTCCTTCCTCAACGTGCTATTCGGAGGGGTTGGAGCTACAATCTCAAAATCGGAAAAGGAGGTTACGGCGCAACCCGCTAGAACCGTGCAGAGTTACACTCCTGAGGACGTCGCAACAGTCATTGAGAATGCCCGAACCGTCGTCTTCGTGCCAGGTTACGGGCTCGCGGTCTCCCAGGCCCAGCACGTCGTGAAGGAGCTCGCCGACATGATGCAGGCAAAAGGCATAGACGTAAAGTACGCAATACACCCCGTCGCGGGAAGGATGCCTGGCCACATGAACGTGCTTCTCGCGGAGGCGCAGGTTCCCTACGACCAGCTGTGGGAAATGGACAGGATCAACCCACTCTTCCCAGAAACTGACGTGGCGATTGTAGTGGGCGCAAATGATGTCACAAATCCAGCGGCGAGGACAAAGCCCGATTCCCCGCTCTACGGAATGCCCATCCTCGACGTTGACAAGGCGAGGACCGTCGTCTTCATCAAACGCTCGATGAGCCCAGGATTCTCCGGCGTCGACAACGAGCTCTTCTACCTGCCCAACACTATGATGGTGTTTGGAGACGCAAAGAAGGTTCTAACAGACACCGTAGCCGCGATGAAAAAGTAGTAGCCCATCTATTACTTTTCTCCTCTTGATTCTAACATAACACGGCACTTCCACTCATGTCCTAGAACTATCTTGAAAAACGCCAAAGCTTTCTTCATTCTCCAAACTCCATTAAGGCACGATAGCCCCAAACATTGTGGATACTTCCGAGCTCTTCAGAGGAGGAAATTCCACTCAAAGTATCTTTAGAGTTCTCGACACTTGTCGAGAATTAGCTAGGGTACCCCCCTAGAGGGGGTACGTAACGGTGCTATTATGGTATTTAAAGCGGGAAACGGTGCGATCCAGAAATCGAGATGATGATTCAGAAAAAGAGTAATGAACGTTGGCCTTATCTTAGGGCGGACACTGACAAAGTAACGATAGCACCGTTTGCTATTCCAGACTTGCGGAAGGCGCACTCGCCGGAGCCTTTTCCCCTGTCCTTTCCCGCATGTCTTTCTTCCACCCCTCGGCGATGAGCGAAATCGTCCTAGACCACGCCTCCTCAATCTCCCTAGTCTCGTATCCGAGGACTCTCAGCGAACTCAGCCCGTTGTATAGGGCAATTGACCCAAGCGCCATCTCCCTCAGCGCTCTGCTGTCGGCGCTCTCGTCAGTGCGCTTCCTTCTCCGACTTTCACCAACCTGTTCCTGAATCACCGCGGATATGATGTCTTGCATTTGTCTGCTCTCAAGCAATCGCTGTCGCTTCAGCTCTTTGTTCCTTGAGGATTCAGCGAGCATTTCCACAGCCATCCTTTCACTGTTTTCGGGTAACCCTCGCCTGAGCTCTCTAAAGAAGGAGCGCGCTGTTGCAGCCACGTCCTCTCCTGTCCAGTCATGCCTTTCCAGCAGCGTTTTCAAATTTGCAAGCTGAAACGCGGAGAGCGCCTCGAACAACTGTCGCTTTGAGTCAAAGTACAGGTAGATCGTTCCTCTCGCAATCCCTACTGCCCTCGCAACCCTATCGAGATTAGCTCTATGATACCCCCTAGCACTGAATTCTTTGAATGCTGCGATTAGGATCCTTCGCTTTATGTCGTCCTTGTATGATCGAGTCACTTTCGGGGCCATTTTGCTTTAGGTTGTCCTTCCGTTACGGCTACTTTTGATCTCGTAGCTTTGCTATTCGCTTTTTTCAGTGTTCCGCATTTCATGTGAGAGATGGAAAAAAGAGAGGAACAACTGCTCGAATCTGTCCGATAGTCGTGGTAAGAAAAAGCCAAACAGATAGAGGTCTGCGCCGCTCTAATCTTGGCTCAACGTTGAACACATTGCATGGGCTCATTTCGTGAGCCAGTCAGAAAGAATTCAATTCGGCGAATTTGTTCTTTATCCTTCCTTTTCAGAGTTCGAAATCTGTCTAGCGTCCCCTGGCGGTCCATAAGGCCGCGTGAGCGTACCACGAACTAATCCTGTTGCTTTCCTTGCGGATCTGGCCAGATATTCTGAGACGCTGAGGTCGTAGGTATTCCTCATCGCAATCAAGATCATCCCGAGGATTGCGAAGAGAAAGGTCACGCCGCTAATGTCGCTCGCCATTGCATTGCTCGGCCGAGGCGAGTAGGAAAGCGTGATGTTGTAGTTTCCTGACCTTGGAAGAGGAACCTCCGTGTAATTAACCGACAGAAGGGGCAGCTGTATATTCACCGGCTTCACAGTTAGTGGGTCACCATTGCCCATACTTCCGACCCAATTGCCGAAGTAGGACATCTTCAGAAGGAGGTCAGAGCCTGCAGTAACGTTAGAGACTTTGATCACAATGCTCTCAGGATCCATTGCGGTCACCGACGCATTTCCGGTACCGTTGTAAATCTCGACGTAACTGGGAGTGTAACCTGCGAGCTTTAGCACATCAAATACTCCGATTTGTTTGACGAGCTGGAATCGAGAACTCTCCGTGAGGTAGTACTTTGTCTCAGTCTTCCAAACGACCACGTATCCCGCGTTCAGCCCGGAGAGAGTATCGAAGACCGCTCCGGTACTGTAGTAATACGAGTAGGACAGCATCGTTGACACAGAGGTCGAGGCAGCAGCCCCTGACCACCAGAATCCGTACTCACTTCCAATCACCTGCTTTCCCGTGTACAGTGGAGTTATTGCGAAGAGGTGCTGCTGAGACCCAGGATACTCTTCGGTTGCGATCCTGGAGGTATTTGGCACGTTCTGGTTCAACCACTGGAATAACTGCGGCAGGTCGGATGCGGTGGAAATGTCGTCGGTCGTCCCGGCGAGATTTATCTGAGTCATGAGCGAAAGTGAGTTCGCGACAAGGGAAACGGCGAACAACAAAATTATGAATACCGACACGAATTTCAGGATTCTCGACGCATGGTAACCTCGCGTGCCCGGTTGCCTCTTCGATAGTGCCCTAACCAATAGGTACATACCGTCGCCAATTCCAACGCCCGCCAAAAGAGAGAGAAAGATCCGCGCAGGAGCGGCCGCTCTGGCAGGCCTGATGTCAATCAGGTGAAAAAGTTTGGATTGCCACAGCCATTCGTAATACGTGGGCCCAAGTGAGATTATAACAAAAATCGCAATGCATGTTACAGCAACAAGAGCCGGAAGCCTCGATTGTCGCCTTATGAGTGCGACTATTATCCCTATCGCCGCAAGTGCCATCAGTACTTGGTAGAAGAGAAGGCTGGAATACTGTGTGGGCACCTGATGATCGTTGTAAAGAGAAACTAGAATCTGCGGGCTCGAGGTAGGAAACAGAGACAGCGTGTAGGGCACCGTCTTTTCTCCGAAAACAAGTCCGTTCGCATAGTCATTGTAGGTCACGCCGTAGTTTCCGAGCTCCGTCACGAGGCTCTTCTGCGAGTAGTAGTAGCTCTGATTGACGTAGGCTGGAATGATCCAGAACGAGCTCAACCCCACCATGATTACGACTATCGCAGCAAACTTGGCAATCGTCTTCATGAGTTGCATGTTCGCTCGGTGAAAGATTGCCTGCTTTCCAAGGAAAATCACAGTGTACACACCGAGGACTACCAACAGAAAGACTCCGCCGATCGTGTGAAGCAGGAAAACAAAAGCTGTCGCGAGGCCGGTCGTGAGGATTAGAAACCAGGACTTGCGTTGCAACGAATAATGATACAGCCCTAGGACGAGCGGAATAAGAGCAATAGAAGCAGAGTATTCATACATCCCGTACTCCATCATTCCCAGGGGGCCGGACTGTTCGAACCCTCCTGCAGTCCCGATGGCAAACAGGCCACCGAAGAATCCGGATAGCCTGTTCAGGCCGAACATTCTCGCGGAGACATACAGCGTGATTGCCGGGAGAATATAGAAGAACGCGATCATGCCCTTGTAGATTTCAAGATCTGAGGCAACAGAAGAGAACACGTAGTAAAGTAGAGCGTATATCGCATACCCCATCGGAGGATCGAATTGTCCCTGCGGGTATCCCAGATAGTAATACGGGTTCCAGCCAATCAGCTGGTGATACTTTGGTATCAATACAGTGGAAACGTAAACTGATTCCACTAAGTGCTGACTGTGGTCGTATTGATACATCAGGCCCGGCCGAAAGATGCCGGATATGAGGTAGACCCCGAATAGAACTAGAATCGCGAGGAGAGTCGCATCAACAAACCAGGTGTTGAAGATGAAATTCCTGATTCTTTGCCTAGCCCTTATCAACCCAGCCCGATATCAACTCCACACCTTACGCGCTCCACGTTCGTTCTGCTCAATTTCTCCCTCCGCATTGAAGCAGTTCACGGGGAACCGGAGCCCCACAGACGAGCATGCATGCACAGAGTTTGCACGAGGAGCAACGCGCCAAAACGGGAAGAATGTCCGCGGTGTCTACGGTTCTCTCTCGCTGCGCACTTGTCGTCGCGGTTAGCGGGCTATCACAATGTCTGACGTGTTTTCAAAGATAGTATGCTCTAATATCTAGAAAAATTCCGCAGAGGACAAACACGTTCTTTTTTTTCCAATCGGTTTGGCAGCGAGAGAGAAACAAAAATGGGATCGTAAAGAAGGAATGCAAGAAAAAATGAGAGAGATGTGGAAAAAGAAACCCCCAAAACGGGTCTGCTAATACCACTATTTGATTATTTGAACTGCTGGAAGTCCACTACGAAAATTATTTCTCCCTCTTAGCCGTTGCACGTCGCTTGCCGCCAAAAAAAGAGAAGAAGAATGCGGCCGAGCCAAAGCTGATCCTAGGACTTTGGAACCAGATCGTCCGCAGTCGCGAGATTGGAAGAAGGTAGAGGGAACTCTCGCACGAGTGCCTCAATCATCTCGGCCATCTCGGAGCTCTGAATAAGGAAGGCAACGTCCATCCCCTCTTCCCTCAGGTCATCGGGCTTTAGTTCCGAGATCAAGACATACTGCCCATCAACAACGATTATCTGAATCGGAATCGCAAGCGAAGAGAGAAAAACTGACGTGTTTTCAATCTCCTTGAGGCTCTGGATTGCGGTGTGAAACACTGGCTCGTCCTTGAATCCCGTCCGAATCTCGATCTGCAATCCCGTACGCGAGCGCTCGAAAAGGATCCCTGAGAGCCTCGAGAGCCTTATCAGACCGTTGGCTGTTGAAAGAATCACGATCTTTTTCGTCGCGTTCTGGAATAGATCCCTGGTCTTTCTTGTGACCGCAAGGCGTGGATAGTATCGCAGCACCTTCGAACGGAGTGCCTCGGCGCGCTTTACGTATCCCATCGACTGATGGATGACCTCGAGCTCCGTGAGCGCCTCGAGTCCCTGGCTTATCCTCCTCTGTTCCTTTTCGAGCAGAGGTATGAGAACCTCCCTTGGAGATCTCGCAACGAAGATCTTCTCATCGTCCTCGTTCTGAACTAGCAACCCCCTTTCGACAAGTTTCCTGACCGCTCCGTAAACTTTGGTTCGAGGAACGCCGGCAACGATCCCTATCTGGTTTATCGTCGCAGGGCCTGTTTGGAGCGAGGCAAGGAAGCACTTTCCCTCATACTGAGAGAGACCGATCGAGGCGAGTGCACTGAGGTGAGCCTCACTTGAGGTCTTGTCGCCGTCGTTCCCTATGAATGATGAGGGTTGCAAATTGGAGTTTTACTCTCTGATGGAGTCTAGGCTTCCCGTAACGGGCTAGATACTTACTATATGTATAGTTTAGGTCAAATATCAATGTGCTAGCCAACTCCACTTTTTACTCCCCGCCAGGTCCTTTTCTTTTGCTGACGAAATCCGTCGTGCAGAAGAGAAAAGACTTTTCAGAAAGGGTTGATGAGAATATTCAATACACGACCTCAACTTACATCTCTTTTCCGTTCCTCAGCTCTTTCTCCGCTCCCCGCTGGAGAAAAAGAGAGACAGAGCCTGAAGCAAGCGTAGAAGATAAGCAAAGACGAACGCGAGAGAGTAATTGAGCGGCGTAGTTTCAGGAAATCCAAGAAAAATCTGGTGTGTGATTTAAGAAAAAATGTTTGAGTACAATGGAGTAAAGATAACCTGGCTCGGGCACGACGGATTCAAGATAGACTCAGATGGTGAGATACTTGTAATTGATCCCTTTAAGCTCAGCCACGATGCGAAAGCGGATTACGTATTGATCTCGCACGAACATTACGACCATTGCAATTCGGAGGACCTGGCAAAAGTGATCAAGCCCGAAACTGTTGTGGTGGCAATTCCCGCCTCAAAGGGAGAGATTTCAAAACTGAAACCGAAGGAAGTGAAGTACGTAAAGCCCGGTGATAGGGTGAGCATCGGTGGCTTTCAGATAACGGCCATTCCAGCCTACAATACGAACAAATTCAACGAATCGGGCAAGCACTTCCACCCAAAGCAAGACGGGAAGGTCGGCTATCTCATACGGACGAAGAACTCCACCACGATTTACCACACGGGCGACAGCGACCACATTCCCGAGATGACGGATTTGAAGCCCGACATTGCGCTGATTCCAGTCTCAGGTACATACGTGATGACTGTGGACGAAGCTCTTCAGGCAGTTTCGTCGATTAAGCCAAAGATCGCGATTCCAATGCACTATGGCGCCATCGTGGGAAGTGTAAGCGACGCTGAAAAATTCAAGCATGGCGCAAAGGTGCGCGTGGAAATCCTGCAAAAGGAGTAAGAACAAGAAGACAAGGGGAGAGTCACATACTCTCCAAGGCGCAGGCTCCTCTTGACGACGAGACAGAAAACGATCTAGTAATCTTAGTCGGATCTAACTCTACAGCTCTATCGTGGACTGTGGAGAAGATTCGCCGACCTGGGATAGTGCGCCACGACCTCTTCTGACTCGCTACCGATAACAGGGACGATTGTGTCGTGCCGTTTCTCGGTCTTTATTCTCACGTGGTTTCCAACGCCGACCTTCGCCATAATCTTGTCCTTCAGGGCATAGTTGAACTCGTAGCCAATCGAGTTTCTGTGCGACATCGCGGCGGCCTTGCTGGTCGTCCCAGATCCAAGGAACGGGTCAAGAACTGTCTCTCCAGTGAATGAGAAGAGCTGAATCAGTCTTGAAGCTAGTTCCTCGGGAAAGGCAGCTACCCCCTTTTCGAGTGGATTGTTTGTAGGAAGCACGTTTGTAATATTCCAGACTGTGAGGTTCCACTCTGCCTCGTTGAACGCGTGAGCGTCGATTCTCGAGGAATCAAGCGTTTCCTGGTCAAACTCTTTGATTTGCTTGTAGTCAAACCTCCCCTTCTGAAAGATGAGAATGCTCTCCTGGATGTTGTCAGGGTAGAAGTACATCGGATAGGGGTGCTGGATTACTACTCCAGACCTCCTGCTTATCCTCGAGTATCCCTTTGGCTTTACCCAGACTATCCTGTCCCGGTACCTGAAGCCCGTCTTTCTCATTATGGTCGTCGCGTCGGCAACGATTGGTAACTTTTCGCCGTCAACGAGCATGTCGTCAATTACAAAACAGACTATTCTTCCCTGCGCTGTCACCCTGAAGAGTTCGTCGGCAACCTGCGAGAGGAGTTCCAAATACTCATCATAATCCCGATACATCCCCGGATAATCAAATGGAGCATTGTAATAGGGCGGCGAGGTGACGGTCAGATCAATTGATTCGCTCGAAACTTCATGCATGTCCCTGCAGTCGCCGAAAATGATGTGATGCTGACTCGTCCTCGGATTGCCCAAGATGTATTCTACGATTTCTTGGCTTTGCCACGAAGCCATCAAGAGCGGCCAAGTCAATTTTAGTTGGCCTTTTACTTCAGCGCACGCTTTTCGTTACAAGTCAACATCTCATTCTGAATTACACTTGAGAGAAGGAGAAGATGTACGCGCTCACCAGAATTTCTTTTTTTCTGATTGGACTCTCCCCCATTCTGATTTTTTCATTTCAATTCGCGGCGATTTGTACAATTCTCATGCTTCTCCCTCTCGCTTTCCCGAAGCAAAAGAATCGGCAGAAAAAAGAAAAGATTGACATTCTCTGATTGTGATGTGAGCGCACCTCAATCAGAAACTCAACCACCGAGAATGAAATCCTCACAATGAAAAAGGGAGGCGTAGAGCTATTGAGAGAGTACACGTGAAACAAATCAGTACGTGCGAAATCTTACTCTCTCAGAAGATCTCAGGAGCTTGACGATGAGCCCCCACCGGCTCTCTGTCCCGCACCCTGACTAGAAGACTCTGTTGCGGGCTTTTGCATCTCAGCCACCTCTCTCATCCCTACGACTCCGTACGGAGGAATGACGGTCGACCCAGGGGCCGCGCCCGACCCGGCAGTGGGCATGTTCGTCGGAATGAGCATGAGAGTCCCCCTCCCCTGCAATCCGAGCTCATAGAGTATGTTCATCCATCTCAGTTCCATGGCCCTCGGATTTGACGAGTACAGGTTTGCAGCGTCTACCATCTTCTGCGCGGCCTGAAACTCCGCCTCGGCGAGAGTAACGCGCGCCCTTCGCTCCCTCTCAGCCTGAGCCTGCCTCGACATCGCCTCTTGCAGAGACGGTGGTATCGCAATGTCTCTAATCTCGACAGCGGTGACCTTTACTCCCCAGTTTTCTGTTTTCTGGTCAATTATGTTCCGCGCGGAGGCCCCTATCTTCTCCCTCTCGTACAGAAGATCATCAAAATTGACCCCTCCGATTGTTTCCCTCAACGTGGTCTGCGCCGCGAGCTGCGTCGCAGTGCCATAGTTCTCGGCGTTGAGTACAGCTCTTTGGACGTCCACGGGCTGGAAGTACATCACCGCGTCGACGTTGACCGGGACGTTGTCACGCGTCAGAGTCTGCTCCGTCCTAAATGACGCGACCTGCAACCTGGTCGAGATCACATAGGGAACCTTGCTTATGAAAGGAGGAACATAAATAAGCCCCGGTCCCCTGAGGCCCCGAAAGCGCCCTAAAGTGAGGAGCGGCGCTCGCTCCCACTCTTTCAGAACCTTTATTCCCGAAAGCAATATCCCGAGGATAATCAAGACGATTATTCCTATCGCGATTGTCGTGGCTACGTCCAACGAAAAACAGTTACCTCAATGTGTAGGTTGCACTCTAGACTTTTTGCTTTATGGGTTCCGGTTCGACCACGACGGTCAGGCCAGAGACCTCTCTCACAACGACCCGTTGTCCTCTCTCGACCTTTCCTATCCCTTTGGCTTGCAGTGTCGCCCTCCATATCACGCCATCGATTGAGATCTCTCCATCGGGAGCGAGTTCTTCGGAATACACCACACCAATTTTTCCCAACATTGATTCAGCACCTGTGAAAGGCTTTGTGCGGATTGACTTTGCAACCCACCTGACGTAGAGCGCGAGAAGACCGCCTGCAACAAGCAGCATCGCAATCTCGAGGTACTGGACGTCGCCAAATGGTGACGGAGAGTACGGTACCTGGTAGGCAAGTAGCAGGATCGCGACCGCGCCGACTGCCACTCCCGCAAATAGCATGACGCCGTGCCCAGTCTTGATCTCAAAAACTATGAGAGTCGCCGCTATTGCAAAGAAGACGAGTGGCAAGATAATTGAGTAGGCTTGAGTCCCGGCTCCCTGTATAGCTTCCGCCCCTATCAGCGCCAGAATTATGAGTACTCCTCCCGCAATGGAGAGAAGGATGGTAGGATGCAGAAAATCCAGAGTTACCGCGATGACTCCGACCAGGAAAAGAATGCCGTCCACCGTCGGATTCGAGAGGAAGCTTATCAGCTGCTCGGTCGGGCTCTCACTTATCGTTACGATGTTCGCACTCGAAAGATTGAGCTCCTGCAGAGTCTGATCTAGGCTGAACGAACTCCTGTCCGCAACATGGTAGCGGAGTGCCGAATCGTAGGAGTACGCAATGTCGTAAATAACCATGTTGTACGCGGCGGTCGTATTCCTCCCGTGTTGAGCCGCGAGAGAGGTCATGAGCTGTAACATTGCATCCTCAGTGTGGTTCTGCTCCAAACCCGTCCCGCCCACGACGATCGGAGTCGATGGGCCGATCTCCGACCCCGGCCCCATAAAGATCAACCTTGTCGCCATCGCGATGTAACTCCCGGCTGAGGCCGCAAGTGATGCGTTCCCAACGTAGGTGTACACCGGCACTGTAGAGTTTGAGATCGCGTCAACCATCGTTATCATGTCACTTAGTAAACCACCCGGCGTGTTCATGTCAATCACAACGGCCGCGGCGTTCTGCGACTGCGCTTGAGATATGGCTCTTGTCATCATCCCGCTCGAGCCTGCATCAATCGGATCATTGAGCTGCACGACGATGACTTCAGGATTTCCCGGAGTAGAAGACGCTTCCGCGTAACGTGAAGAATGCTGAATCCCTTGCTGCCCTAAACCCGAGAGAATCGGCGAGACGAAGACAACAAGACATATTGCGATGAGTGCGGCGATCCGCAGGCAGGTCCCACAAGTGCTTGCCCTAATCGTCCCGACACGAGTGCGTCGGAGATTTGTAAAGGCTATCAATGGTTGAAGCTTCACGCCCTTCGACAATGTGAGCAGGTGACTAGGCGCTCACCCAAAGGCTCGCCCATCACCCGCTTACTGCAGCACGTACAATACGCGTCTTACGTATATACGGAGTTTGTTGACACCAGTGTATGATTACCTGGGCCTAAAGCCAACATGTCAAAATGAATTGGAGTCAAAAAAATGAAAGAGAAAATGGGAGATGTGGAAAAAAGAAGAAGAAGATAGAGTGCATAGAAGAAGAAGCAGCAGAAGGCACCGGTCAGTGCCTTCTACGTCCTTACTTCCCTGAAACTAAAGTTACTTCTTTCCTTTCGATTTTGACTTTGACGAACTCTTTTTCTTCGCGGCAGCAGCAGCTTTCCTCGCAGGTGCGGCCGGCTTTTTCGCAGCGCTCAGTTTGCTGAAAATCCTTGCGAGCGAGGCTTCCTGCTTGCTTCTCGCCTTTGCGCTTTCCTTGGCGATGTAGCTCTTCAGAGCATTGACGTCATTCCGCAGAGATGCGACCTGCTTCTCGAGACGCTTTGAATTCGCCTCGTGCGCCTTTCTGAAGCCAGAGAGATCCTTCGAAAGTGACTCGACATTCTGCCTGATGATTTTCAGAGCAGCGCGTCGACCGCCACCCCTAGTCGGCTTTGGTTTAGCAGCCTGTTCTTCGGCTGGCGCGGCAGCTTCTTCGCCCGCTTCTTCCTTACTTTCTTCCTCGGCAGCGCCGTACGTGGATTCAGGCATTTCTCCCTCTTCGCCCGCACCGCTCTGTTCCTCTTCCTCTCCCGCTACAGTGCCCATATCGCTATCTGAGACCATTTGTGGTTTCAATCCAGAGGTAGAATAGGGTTGCTAATTAAGCGTTGCATTTCCACTCAGCCATAAGAACGCTCACGGACCCAAAACAGGTGTTGTTCATGAGCAATTAAGGGGGAATTTCCAGTGTTCCTTCAAACGCTACTCAGGGGGTAGCGCCTGGTCTTGGTGCTCCAAAATTGCCTTAATTCGCTCCCCGCATGAACCCAGCGCCTCCCTGTACTCCCTCAGGGCGGACTCTCTATCCGCGTAATCCTCGAGGTATTCGGCAAACGACCTGCTCTCCCCTTCGTCGGCCACCAAGACGTGTTTTCCCTCCGCATCCCTTGCGAAGACCTTCTTCTTCGTAAAGTTCCTCTTCCCCTGGAAGAACTCCAGGGCCTCCTTCGTCGGGTAGTAGTATCCCGACATTGACGCGGTCCTCTTGACGAGGCCCATGTAGAAGAGGTTCGTGGCCACGATCTGGTGCATCTGGCACCACTTTGTGTAGTGCTGGGGTTTCCCCTCCTGCACCCATAGCCTGATCAATTCAAGGAGAGACCTGGCCTCCCTCGCCGAGATCTGGTAGACCGTCTCGTTCGACTTCATCCTCCCTGAGGACTGCTTTGCGTCGAATGTCTTACCCGCGTACTCAAAAAGGAGTCTCGCCGCATCGAACGGGCCCGTGAAATCTCCGAAGAACAAAGACAGATTTCCCTCGTTGTCCACGCCGTTGCTCTTTGCACCGCACACGACATGGTCCCCGGCGCGAAACTTCCAGGATCCAAACTTTGATTCCGCGATAAGGACATCGGCCTCCATCGAGTGGTCGGAGACGCGCAGCTTCCTGTACTGCCAGCCTCCCCTCGAGCGCAAGCTCTCCGTAACGGAGTCGATCCTGACGCAGATTACCCCCTTCCTACCCGACTCTACGAGGTCCGAGAGGAATTGAAGCGTCTGAGGATGCAACTCTTCGCCCGTCGATTCATCGCTGGAGCTCATCTTACTCTAGCCACTGGTGAATCTCCCACTCTCAAAGTTATATTTCCTTTCTCGTTCCCCTGGTCAATGTCAAGAAGCTTCGGGCAGGAAGCAGAAAAAGGAAGGAGGGAGGATAGGATTACCCGTCTTGATTTCCTTACTAGCATCCGCGTTGCAAGAGTATCTGTTACTCCTCTCTTTTTTTGGATCTCAAGCGCTGCATATTACCCAGACTTTCATAGATGAAGCGAGAGGTCCAGTGTTGTTTCATTTCCATCCGAAAGCGTATCCCGCGCCTCCTATCATTCACATTCGCAGGCCCGAGCTGGAGAAGACCGTCCTAATTTTTGACATGTCATGCTTTTTGCAGTGTCCTAACAGTTATAATGTGTGACCAAAGTCTCGGAGTCCAACACTTCAGGAAGACAAATGAAGACAGGGCTGAGGGAGAAACATCAGTCATCAGATTCTCGGCGTCGCCCTCAACTTGAGAAAAGAATAGTGAAAAACAACTTCGCAATCTGTCAGAGGTAAAGAAGAGAAGCTAAACCAAAAGGAAAGGCCAAACATGTGATGAGCGAAGGCCTACCGGTGGAGGTGAGGGACTGCGAGCAAACCGATCTTGCCCGAGTGGAGGAAATAGAGAACGCCTCCTTTCCCGACCCGTACTCCCACTCGTTGTTCCTCCAGCTCCTCTTAAGCTATCCTCGAGGATTCCGCGTCGCCGAAATCGAAGGACAACTTGTGGGGTACTGCATCCTTGTCGATCCAAAAGACAACGACCTAAAAATAATCGCATCCATAGCCGTTGATCCAGCCTGCAGAGGAAGAGGAATCGGGAGCGCTCTACTCGAAGACGCGATAACGCGAGCGCGCATCGCAAGGATCGTACTTCAGGTCAGAGTGGACAACCTCGCGGCAATCTCTCTCTACGAAAAGTTTGGCTTTATCAAGACCGCAAGGATTGCCGACTATTACGGTGAGGGAGAGGACGCCTTCGAGATGCTGTTTGAAGCGCGTTGACTGATTTCTCTTTCTCCTCCAACTATTCTCCTACAGCTTTGAAAGACTCCAAATGTACCAAGATCCCGTTTTGGTTCCGTACTCACTGTGACATGGAGTTGAATTTTCCCGCTCGAGCATCCTCCGCGAAGACTTTGCTTTGTTGCTGCTGCAATCTCACGTTGATGTTCTTCGTCGAAGAATCGATATCAATCGTCACTGTTGCCTTCTCGCTCAGGCAGCGCTCCGCGTTGTCGAGCGTCGCGTCCGTGATGTAGTCGAAGGTTCTGGTCCTCAGGTTCCCGGTAATCGTGTCGATTCCTGAAGCCGTGAAGGTCCTGTTGCCCCTGTCGATGCTTACAATCCTCGCTGATTTGAATATCTCAATCGTCGTCATTGTTGAAAGGGTCATACTTCCCTTGCGATGAGTCCCGCACTCTCAGTTTTCCTTTCCAGAAAAAAATCGGAATGGAATGCCTGTGCCTCGGCTTTAAGAGAGCCTTCCTGTTCAAATATGTTGAAATCAAGTACTCTTCAAATTCGCTATAGAAATCTGAGATTCAAAGGCGAGAATTTGGATATTCCCTTGTCTTCATTTTTTTCAGATACATCTCATCAATCTCGCAAACACTGGACTCTGATCCGAGGTCGATTTCCCTTTTTTTTTTGAAACACGTTAATAAGTAACGAATACGTTCTCTGGCCGTAGACAAGGCCCGCCACCGGAGCGTATTGGAGATTCACAGATGTCTGTCACACGCGAACGCCTCTCCGAAGGGGAGACGGCGCTTCTGCTCTCTCTCGAGATAACCTCGTCCTCCGTGACGGCATCACAAATGCCAGGGTCGTACTCTTCAGCTGCTCGGCGTATCGCTCGATGTGTGACGCACTGTACGACCAGTTCCAGAGCGGCGCGGGCGTTATTCTGTACAGGATGGGAGAGGGGTATGCCCGAAAGCTCCTCGGAGCCGTCCCAAAACTCGGGCTGAACACGCAGGCGGTCATACAGGGGTTTGAGAGGCTCGCCTTCCTCTGCGGCTGGGTGAAACTAAAGTTTCGCACGATAGACGAGCGAAACGCAGAGTGCGAGGTTGAGAGGTGTGCGTTCGTTCTCCGCCGTCCAGACATCGGATCCACTTCATGCTTCTTCTTTTCTGGGGTCCTTAGTACCGTTGGCAGGGAGCTCTTGAAGAATGACTTCAAGGTGCAGGAGGTAAGCTGCGAGTCGAGCGGTTCTCCTCTCTGCAGGTTCAGGCTCTTTGTTGATTAATCACCTTTGAAAGCCGGTTTTCGCTTGTCAAGGAAGGCCTGCGCGCCCTCCTTTTGATCTCGGGTTGAAAAGCAGAATGCGAAGAGCGAGCTCTCATAGTCGAGCCCGTCCTTGAGCGAGGCGGCTGACCTGTTGAGTGCCTCCTTTGCTAGTCTCAGGATGAGAGGGCTTTTCTCTGAGATCTTTTGGACGAGCGACTCTACCTCCTTTGCGAGGTCGTTTTGCGGCACGACCTTGTTCACAAGGCCGATCCGCAGAGCCTCCTGGGAATCTATCAACGTGCCGGTGAAGACCAACTCCTTCGCCCTCTTGAGTCCTACGATCCTCGGGAGCCTCTGCGTCCCGCCGACGCCCGGAATAAGGCCGACGTTTATCTCGGATTGTGCGAACTTGGCGTTCTCTGATGCGATTATGATGTCGCAGGACATGGCGAGCTCCAGTCCTCCACCCATCGCGTAGCCGTTGACGGCGGCGATGACAGGCTTTGGGAAATTCTCAAGGCGGTTTGAGGCCCCCTTTGAGACCTTCAGGTACTCCTTTGCCTGGAAGGGAGTCATGGTCAAGAACATTTTGAGGTCGGCACCCGCGCTGAACGCTTTTTCGCCAGAACCTGTGAGGACCACGCACCTTGCCTCCTCGTCCTTCTCGGCTAGATCCAAAGCGGCGAGTATCTCCTGCCTCACCTGTAGGTTTAGGGCGTTCATAACTTCGGGGCGGTTGATCGTGATCTTTGCATAGTTGCTGCGTGGCCTTACTTCGTAGAGAATGTATTGAAACGTGGTCTGCTGGGTCGCCCCACTTCCCCCCTCTGTTGTCTTTGCCTCTTCGGACATTTTTTTGAGAGTTATCTCCTTTAATCGACTGGCTGAATGCGTGTCTAGAGTCTTGTGAGAGATTATTTCGAAATTTTCTTTCTTTCTCTTTGGAGTTAGGCGGAATCAAGAAGATCGCTACCCGCAAAGCCTGCCCGCTCTGCGAGAATCTCGGCTATCCTGAGCAGTTCATTGTACTTTGCGGTGCGCTCTCCCCTCGCAGGCGCGCCGGTCTTTATGAATTCGCTCTCCACCGCGGTAGCAAGGTGGGAGATGAACGTGTCCTCCGTCTCGCCAGACCTGTGGGACACTGCGATCGAGAACCCTGCCTTCTTTGACACCTCGATTGCCCTAAGTGTCTCGGATACGCTGCCTATCTGGTTTAGTTTAATCAAAATGGCGTTGGTCGCCTTCATCTCGATCCCCCTCTGTATGCGACTCGGGTTTGTCACGTAGAGGTCGTCGCCGATTATCTTGACCCTGGAGCCGAGTTTCGACGTGATCCTTGCAGAGTCCTCGAATGAATCCTCTGCGAAGGGGTCCTCGAGCGAAAGTATTGGGTACGTGGAGACAAGGTCGGTGTAAAAATCCAGGAGCTCCCCGGCGCTTTTCTTCTTTCCGTCGATCTGGTAGGTCCCTTCCTCGGCGTTGAAAAAGTTCGACGAAGCAGAGTCAAGACCCAGTCGTATCACGCCCTCGTCGTAACCGGCTTTCTTTGTTGCTTCGAGGATTGCGTCCAGCGCTGATGGAGTCGTATCGAGCGGCGGCGCGTAGCCTCCCTCGTCTCCGACATTGATTGCCGACGGGCCGTACCTGTTCTTGAGGACTGATTTTAGCGCGTGGTACACCTCGACGCCGATGCGGAGCGCGTCCGGAAACGCTCCTGCTCCGACAGGCTCTATGAGGAACTCCTGCACGGAGAGGTTGTTTCCCGCGTGCTTGCCCCCGTTTATTACGTTCATCATCGGGACTGGAAGCCTGTACTTACTTTTCTGCGCGAGATACTCGAAGAGCTGTTTCTTCTCGGAGGCTGATGCGGCCCGAGCGCTCGCCATCGAAACGGCGAGGATTGCGTTCGCGCCCAGTCTTGCCTTGTTTGGCGTTCCATCGAGCTCGATCATCAGCGAGTCTATCTTATCCTGCTGCCTGCAGTCGATGCCCAGGACCTTCGGCCGTATGATGTTTGTTATGTTTGAAACAGCGGTCTGGACGCCCATTCCGCCGTAGGCCTTCGATCCCGTATCTCGAAGCTCGAGAGCTTCGTGTACTCCGGTCGAGGCGCCCGAAGGAACCGTCCCCCGGCCGAACTCTCCGCTCTTTGTAAAAACGTCAGATTCTACGGTTGGATTTCCCCTTGAGTCCAGTACCTGCCTTGCGCTGACGTCGGAGATTAGAAAGCTATTGGATGCAGTTTTCCGACTCTGTTGAGCTTGCGCTGCGCGGGTTGATCTTCTTTTTTTGCCTGTCTTCTTTGCCCTGCTGCTTCTGCGGGCCGATGATCTCTTGCCTGGCAATTTCTTTGCTAACTTCTGTGAGTTGGGCGAATTAAAAGGATAGTCGAAAGGAGGAGATTCAAATTTCGTGCGCACTCGGGCGAAAAATGCTGCATTGAAGAGTAAGCGGGCCGATTGTCACGCTTACTCTGTCGTACATCACTTCCTTTTCGTTGTCTTGGAAAGGACAAGAATGAATCAGGATGCGGAAAGAACGCGTTGGTTGAGCGCATAAATTGGTTGTACTGGAGGCTCTGTGACGTTGAGCCCGAGAATTGTCGAAATCGAGAGGAGGTTCTGGGCAACGCAGCGTCCTCTGCTTGTGAGAGTGAAACTCGTCTTCCTGACAACTCCCTTTTCACCGATCACCCTGGTCTTTTCCTGAAGAATGAGATCGCAGCTCAAGAGGAAAGATTTCTCCTTCGTCCAGGAAGATTCGCTTATTCCGACACTGCTGGAGAGAGTGCTGGTAGTCATTGGTCCTTCGACGAGAATTACCAAAAGAATCCTTGCTTGCACCGCGGATAGGACGAGGTGAGATATCGGGACCAAATCTATTTTGCTTGTGCGAGAAGCTGCATCGCATATTTAAGAATTGACAACACAATGAATCAACAGTCGCTAGATCAGAAAGTGTACTTTCCATGTTTCATTATCTGCCCCTTTCCTTCGATCGAAACGTCGCACTGCTCTAAAAGCATGTCAACGTGGGTCTTGCACTTCCACGGAGCGCCGGTCTCCGCCTGGTAGGGGTCTCCGAAAGCTATGTGGACTCGAGCCTTCTCGTCCTGCAAGAGGTTCCCTACTGTCGGCAGAGACATCAGGAGTGGATTCGTTGGAAGCGCAAACTCGGAGGCTCTGGTGCTGTTTTCTTCGGTTGCGAGGTACGATTTGATATCGCTCTTGAGCTGCGAATTCTTGCACTCGATCGAGTCCATGATCATCCTTGAATTTTCGATGCGAAGGCTCAGCGGGTCCTTAAAGTTGCCATACTTTTCCGAAAACCAGTCGCCGAGGAGGTTCGTGACCAGTTTACCCTCCACGTGCTTTGGAGCCGTGAACGTCTCTCCCTCAGGCAGGTTTCCCCACTTGCCCTTCGAGTGATATCTCCCGTCGCTCGGCACCCAGCGCCAGTTAGGATCGAACTCGACCCTCAGGCTCGTGCCGAACCTGTTGGAGACGCTGATTGCCCCGCAGCCCTTCACCGTGTCGTAAACCTTGTGCGTGAGTTCGTAGACCTGGTCGTAGTCGGAGCACATCCCCTGCTCCATGAGCTGGATCGTGACGTTGGGCATGTGACCGTGGCGCGCGTGAACCTTCGCCACGTCCAGAAAGTCCCTTCTCGCCACTAGTTCGCCGGGAAGGCTCCTTGCGGCCCAGAAGGTTACATCGGCCCAGGACGAGGCGAGGTCTGTGATTTGTATGGGCATCACGCTCATCGGTCTCTTTACATGATCTTCGAGAAGCACGAGCTTTACTCTTTCAGGACCTGTTACAATTTCGCTTTGGCGCGCGAGCTCCCTGCCTATCGCTTCGGTCCCCTGGTCTGAAACAATTAGGACGTTCTCGCCTTGGTTCAGACCCATGCAAACGCGGACCGCGTTCCTTGATCCCTGTTCGAGTGTTCCCATGAAACTTCGGTTCTCCGTGACTCTGTATTTGACCGTTGTTTCCTCACTCTAGCGGTGCAGGGGATTTGCCCATGCTCTCTTAATTCTTCTTGGTTCAGCTCGCTCCGTTTCCCGCTTTAAATACCATGATAGCACCGTTACGTACCCCCCTCTAGGGGGGTACCCCATTGATTTCTCGACAATTGTCGAGAACAGGTGATCAGGTTAGCCTACAGAGCCTGAAACGCAATGTTTTCGACCTGAAGATTTTATTTCATTACTGATCTGCCGCAACACAGCTAGAAAATTAATGTTCTCTTTCCTATTGGAACGATGGGGATTTGGTACCCTATAACTCTACATGGTTCATTACTTCTGATCCGTGGTAGCTTGGCAAGATACGGATCTCAGATCAACATTTGATCAAATTTTACTTTGTGGCTCTCTTCGAGAGTCGTCCCCATTCTGTTCACGGGCTCACAAATTCTATGCAACTTTTAGGGAAACGAGACGTGCTATGACCTCGCAGAACTATGGAATCGGCAGCAAAAAATGAGCGGAAAAAAATCTAAGAATTGAAAAAAAGGGAAACGGAAGAGTCAGAGAACTTTTACAGAGTTTTTTCTCTGAGCTCTATTTTTTCCTTTCCAAAAAAGGTGGGGAGAAGAATGATAACCCAATTCTTCTTTTTCTGTTTCTTAGGACGAGCCAATTCCGCCGATTATGTCAAGCAGTGGAGGCTTTACCCCAACGTGAACTGCGACGACGACGCTCGACACGACGGAAAGAGCTATCATACCTAACCGGATCTTTTCATCGATTGACATGGGCACGCTAGTGCAACGGCGTTTAGAAAAATTTTTCGGTTTTAGCTGTATAATACTGTCATTTTGGCGAATTATAATAAAAGTCTTGTCGATTTGCCGTCCAGTTTCCCGATACTAGGTCGGCTGAATTCTTCAATCCGCTTTCTTGGCGGCCTTCTTCTCATCTCTTTACCCGAGAGGAATCGGAAGAGAATCACTCCGCTCGACGCAACGGTAGCACACGCCCGCCCTACGGGCATTTCCCCCTTGCCGAAAAGAAAAAATTTGACACATTCTTGTTCCAGATTGTGCTATTTGTTTAAAATATAGTGAGAATCAATGAGAGGGCTGGAAAATCGAATTCTCAAATCTGCTTTTTCGAAAGCTAGAATTCGATTGCCATTATGATCAAGACTGAAGAGTATCGGTAAAACGAATATGAGAATTGCCAATGACGACGTTAGCCAGTTTCTGACGAAGATGGTGCCCTATGTTAACGCTGATGGGGCGAGGAACCTGAACAAGATTTCCCGAGAGCTGGCCATACCATACCAAACCTTGCGCTTCAGGATGATGCGCCTAAAAGCGCAGGGAATAAGCATCTTGCCACTAATCAGCGCTGAGAGCGTCGGTCTGGAAAGAATCAGGGCCTCCTTCAAGCTTTCAAGCGATGTCTCTGATCTCACTACCTTCTTTGGCGGTCTTCACCAATCTGCCGGCCTGCACTACTATTCCAGGTCGTTGATCTCCCAGGAATTTGATGCAGAGTTCATGATCCCCGCGGGCACAAAGCCCGAGCTCGCCCGGCTCTTGAACGCGCTTTCTGAGATGAACATCCTCGACAACATCGTACTGCGTCGGCTTGACTGGAAGGAGATACTCGTCATGAAGACTAGACTCTACGATTACGAACATGGCCAGTGGGACGTTGACTTTTCTCGGCTTTCATCTGATCCCTCCCTGAAAATTCCGACGCCCAACCTTTCCGAAGAGTACGACCAAACTGATCTCTTGATCATAAAATCGTTACAGATAGACCCCTGGATCAAAGTGGTGGATCTCTCCAAAAAGTTCCAGATTACTGAGGGAGATATTTCCTACCACCTGAACAGACATGTTTTCGGACGTGGACAGGTTCCCGGATTTCGATTCAGGTGGATAGGTACGCCGGAGGCTTGGTCAAAACACAGCGTTCTCGGAGTCACCCTAGTCTTCAAGGAAATCACGGAAGAATCGTTCAGACGCGCGATGGCGATAGTCACCTCAAATCCGTTTGCCTGGAACCACATGAGGGGGGAAGATGGCACTTACATCACCGAGTTTCTGATACCGACCTCTCACCTGCCAGAGACGATGCAGCATCTCTCCGAGAATTTCAGGAAGATGGAACTCAAACCCGAGATGCTCTTTCCCGACTGGGCGGGCTCGGCTAGCTATACAATCCCGTACCTCATGCACGACAAGCAGGCAGGGTGGAGGTTCAGCACCGAACAGAGCCTTGCCTACATACTTCAGATGATGAAGGCATACGAATCAAAGTAGCGAGAAGGCGCAACTCTTTCTTTCTAATCTTGACTAGCGCATATGTCGCGACGGGCGGACATATAGATCATTTCTACGTATAAACTGCCTCCTTTGAGCGCAACCAGCGTAGCGCAATCCTGACGTATCCGACCTTAAAGGATGTTATTTTCTCCAAAACAAGTGGCTCATAAATTGCGTCGGTCGCAGAAACTCTTGTCACGATTTTGGAAAAAAGATTCCCGTTGATTTCTTCCCAATGGTAAAGATAGTGGCAGAATATTCAACTATCGGGAACGGCAAAGAACTGTCTACTCGTGCGGCTGCTTTTTTGAGATGAGGATAGGTGTTACTGTAATCGGGGCAATTCTTCTAGCGGTCGCGGCGATCGTTTTGATAGACGGAAACAACAAGCTTGCTCTGTACAGCGCCTGTTCCACTTTCCAGACCCTCTGCCCGCAGGGGGTAAGCCCGACTTCTTCGGAGCTCGCTTCTTTCATAGATGGCTCGAAGGTGGAGATAGTCTACGGATATGTTTTCGGAGCAATCGGGGCAGTCGTTTTCTTCTTCGGGTTGATCGGCAGGGATCGATCAGGAAATCCGAAGCAGGAAGAAGAGGAGAAGCAACATCGAGAGTCGAGTAGGGAAGAGAGATAGCCACAGGCCACTTGAAGGCGGTGGAGCGATTTTTCTTGTTGTGGGAGCTATTTCTTTTTCCTCCTACTTTCATTTGCGCACTCGTCGAAGAACGTTTGTCCCTTTGCTACATTTCTGTTGCTGATTTCAGGAAGGTTCCTTCTGGCTCGCGTTCCCTGTTGCTCGGTTTCTTCACGCAAAGCGTAATAGACAACGTGAATCTGAAAATCATTCATTCCCGCGCGCATAAAGACTCGCGTTGAAGAGGAGAAAATTCAATTTCCTCCTTCTTCGTTGGATCTGCTGCCTGTTGCTTTCTACGCCATTCGCAAGGGAGTTTTTACGAGCAAGGAGGAATCAAAGGATGCCTGACACTTGGACGAAGTACCGTAAGCTTGCATCGTACGCGAGGCCATACTGGATCACATTCGGCCTCATGCTCGTGAGCGTTATCCTGCTTACCGCTCTCAGGGTGTACGTGCCTCTCCTCCTCGGAGAGGCCGTTCAGGACATCGTGGACCTAAGGCAGGTCGGTGCGATACTCCCGATCTCCCTTGAAATTATAGGGATTAGCGCCGTCTCCGCCGTCTTCCAGTATGGACTTGGGTACGGAGGCCAGTCCCTCGGACAGAAAATTATCTACGACATGCGGAACAAGATCTTTTCTTCTATCCAAAACCAGTCGTTCAGTTTTCACGACCGCAATGAGACCGGGCAGTTGATGTCTCGTGCGACGGGCGATGTTGAGGCGGTTCGCCGACTCCTTGCGTTCGGCTCGGCTCAAATTCTCGGAAACCTGGTGCTTCTCGCAGGCGTCGTCGTGGAAATATTCTACCTAAATCTGCAGCTTGCCCTAATCGTCGTGTTACCACTCCCGATCATCGTCTACATCAGCTGGAGATACAGCCAGAGCCAGGCGCCACACTGGAAGAGAGCGAGGGATCACTACGGAGCGATGAACTCGATCCTCCAGCAAAACATCCTGGGGATGCGGGTCGTGAGATCTTTCTCTGCCGAAGAGCAGGAAATAAAAAAGTTCCATGTCGGCAACGCCGCGTACCGAGACGACATCATCGGAGCTGCTGCCGTGAGATCCTTCTTTTCCCCGATGTTGGTTCTGATACTCAACATTGCGGGCGCCCTTGTTTATCTGGTGGGGGGCTTCCAGGTGATACCGGGATCGATGGGCATCGGCACCGTCATTGCCGCTGCAAACCTCGTCGCTCTCTTGGTCGGCCCCGTGAGATTCTTAGGGCAGCTCATCCTAATCGCGCAGAACGGGATGGCGGGCTTTGACAGAGTCCTTGAGATTACCGACGCTGACATCGAGGTCAGCGAAAGGCAGGATGCGATAGAACTGGAAAGGGGCTCGCTCAGGGGAAACATAGAGTTCAGAGGAGTGACATTCGAATACGCGAAAAATGGGGCGCCGTCTCTGCGTGATGTAAATCTGGAGATTCATGCCGGCGAGGCGGTCGCCTTCGTCGGAGCTACGGGATCTGGAAAGACCACGGCCGCGAACCTGATACCCAGATTCTACGATCCGACCAGCGGCAGCGTCCAGATCGACGGCATCGACGTGAGGGACTTTAAGCTAAAGTCGCTGAGGACAGGCGTCGGGATAGTCAGTCAGGACATATTCCTCTTCTCGGCAACTGTGAGAGAGAACATCGCGTACGGGATGCCCGAAGTTCCGCTCGACAGGGTGATCGAAGCGGCGAGGATTGCGCACGCGGATGAGTTCGTGGAGCGCTTCCCCGAAAAGTACGACACCTTGGTCGGAGAAAGAGGAGTGACGCTCTCCGGCGGGCAGAAGCAGAGAATCGCCATAGCAAGGACTCTGGTCACCGACCCGAAGATCTTGATTCTGGACGATTCGCTTTCCAGCGTTGACGTGGAAACCGAACGGGCTATCCAAGAGTCACTGAAGGCCGTTATCCGCGGTCGGACGAGCATCATAATTACTCAGAGAATGTCCTCGCTAAGGCTCGTCGACAGGATCGTCGTATTTGCCGACGGTCGTGTGGTTGAACTGGGAACGCATGCTGAACTTCTAAAGCTGGGAGGAGCATACGCCGAACTTTACAATTCTCAGCTTGCTCCGTACCAGGGGCAGAGAGAATCGGAGCAAGAAAGCACAGAGCCCCCAGCAATTGAGGTCTCGCCAGAAGCTCAGACTTACTCGAAGTCAAGGTCGCAGCAATCGGGCGCAAAGAAGCAGCAAGGAGGAGGCGAGTGAGAAAGAAATGTCTTACGGCCACGGTACCTTCGGTTCCGATGATCCGAACGAGCGAAAGCTCAGGAAGTACAGCGACTCGCAGATCGTAAGGGAGCTTGCGGCATACATTCTCAGGTACAGGAAAGACTTTGGCATAGTGCTTGCGACCCTCCTGCTTGCCGCATTATTTGGAGTGGTCGGGCCGTCGCTGATTGGGCTAGCTGTCAACGACATTGTCTCGCGCGACATTCGCGGCGTCGCGATCATGATCTCGCTCTTCACGGTCGTGAACGTGGTAGGTTACTTTGCAGAGAGCAGGAGGCTATACCACATGCAGCTCCTCGGGCAGAACGTGATCTACGACCTCAGGGCAGATTCGTTTGAGAAGCTGCAAAAGCTCTCTCCCTCGTATTACTCAAAGAGGGAGACAGGCCGTATTATGTCATATATCACGAACGACGTGGACGCGCTCTCGGACTTTGTAACGTTCCAGCTGCCGGCTGTCCTGTCCGGAGTGCTCGTGATAGTCTCGATCATCGTGATCATGTTTGTGTACAATGTGAGCCTGACTCTCGTCTCGCTCACGGTCATTCCACCCCTCGTCATCCTCACGGTTGCGATGCAGGGGAGGATACAGAGGAGCTACGTCGAGACGCGGAAGAAGATAGCAATCGTCACCTCGAAGCTCCAAGAGGGGATATCCGGAGTCAGGGTGACCCAGTCCCTTGCGAAGCAGGAAAAGATCAACGAGAGGTTTGACCAGGCGAATGCGGAAAACCTGGAAGCAAACCTCCAGGCGAACAGGCTGACCTCTCTCTTCAACTCGCTGGTGCAGGTCATAGAATCATTTGGCATGGCAATCGTTCTGTGGTATGGAGCCACTGAGATTCTCGGAGGGCATATGCTGGTAGGCACCCTCGTGACTTTCTTGATCTACGTGAACTCCTTCTTCAACCCGATAATCCAGCTGACGACGTTCTACAATTCCTACCAAGCTGCGGTCACCGGTCTCGACAGAGTGATGCAGGTCTTGCACACGGAGGTAGAAGTGAAGGAGCCTCAAAGCGCAATCGTTCCGGAATTCAGAAAGGGGATGGGAGGCAACGTGCCCCTCGAGATCAGATTCGAGGACATCACCTTTGGATACGAACCCGATCAGCCGGTGTTGAAGAATGTGAATCTTGTAATTGAGAAAAACAGCGTGCTGGCAATCGTCGGCCCGACCGGCGCGGGCAAGTCGAGCATAGTGAACCTGATACTCCGCTTCTACGACCCGCAGAAAGGAAGAGTGACCTTCAACGGAGTTGACTTGAAGCGATTGAGTTTCAAAGACCTGCGCGGTCTGATCAGCGTCATCCCACAGGACCCGTTCCTCTTCTCAGGAACAATCATGGACAACATCAGATATGGCTCGCCGGATGCAAGCGACGAACAAGTGATTGCCCTGGCAAGACGCATCGGGCTGGACGAGTTTGTGAGATCCCTCCCTCTCGGATACGCAACAATGATTTCAGAGGGAGCGACGAACCTATCTATGGGTCAGAAGCAGCTCATCTGTTTTGCTAGGGCATTTCTCCCAGATCCAAGGATTTTGATTATGGACGAAGCAACCTCCGGAGTTGACCCGCATACGGAGCTGCAACTCCAGAAGGCTCTTGCCGCCGTCCTCGAGGGCAGGACATCGATAATCATCGCGCACAGGCTCTCTACGATCCGCCTGGCTGACAAGATCGTTGTACTCAGAGATGGCATGATACAGGAGAGCGGATCATTCCAAGAGCTTTTGTCGAAGGAGAACGGCGAAGGCCTATTTGCAAAGATGTACGCGATGCAGACAGAAGTGATCGAGTGAGCATATTTAATTCGAAGCATCGATCTACCTTTATCTCTAGGATTTGTCTCCATGACACTTTTATCTGTGATCTGCTTAGCGGCAGTAAGCGTGCTATTGTAAATACTACAACGAACTGAAAAGCATAACTACGATTCGTCCGAGCGAGAGCAGAAGCAAACGTACACAGATAGGGGAGTGTAGGAGAAGAACTGGAATCTCGCCAAAGGGTTAGAAAACAATTAGGACAAAAATCTCATCTTAACAGCAATAGCGCAGGCGATCACCGATTACTGGATTCAGAGGAAAAATCATCTTCATCAATCTCTTACAAAGAATCCGATCGCAGCGCTGGGGGAGCAGAATCCCAGCTACTGCTTATGAACCACTCTGAAACGCAAAACGAATCTGAGCGTCCGCCATCAAGTTTGCCTCAGAGCGACCGCCTGTCGTTTGACCACATACTGAAGACTTCGATCGAGCTGGACGACGTGGCAAAGAGGAACATCGAGCAGCTCCTCGCTCTGGGCTCCAATAGGCTCGCTCAGGATTTCAAGGACATACTTGACGCAGCGTACCGGGCCGTAGAGCAGAACGCGAACTTGCTCAGCGTTCTAAGGCACCACCTAGGGACCAGCCAAGACGAGTAGAATGTGAAAAAAAGAGGAAGAAGGCCCCCGCCTCTCCCACCCTTCCAAAGGTCTGAACATTCGCTGGGTATTTCGATTATCTCTCTAAATAAGGAAAGGAAGTTAGGGGCAGCGCAAGTTCTCTCCTATTCTTCTCGTGAGCAGATCGTTTTCTCTAGTGTCGACCGGCACCGCGATGGTAGAGACCCCCTTCGAGTTTAGAGAATTTTCGAGACTTGACCTCAGCTCCCTCGCACTGCGAATCCTTCGAGCCTTACAGCCAAGGGCCTTTGCAACCCCAACAAGATCGGGGTTTTCAAAGTCTACATAGTACGAGCCTCCGAACTGAGCTTTCTGTTTCCACTCGATCTGAGCGTACTTTGAGTCCTCCATGATCAGCAAAGTGAGGTCAAGATCAAGGTCCTTCGCCGTCTGAAGATCGTACATGCTCATCATGAACCCACCATCGCCGCATACTGCGACCACGCGCCTCTCTGGTCTTGCAAGCTTTGCTGCCATCGCGCCCGGAAAGGCAACCCCCATAGATGCAAATCCGTTCGAAATGATTACGGTGTTCGGCTCGTATGCTGGGTAGAGTCGGGCAATCCAAAGTTTATGGATTCCAACATCTGACACGAGAATATCCTCGGCCCCGAGTGCCCTCCTTAGCTCATAGATTATCCTCTGTGGCTTTAATGGAAAGGAGTCGTCGTTTGCAAACTTGTCGAGCTCCCTGATTATTTGGCCACGTACTTTCTGAAACTTGCCCTCTATGCCTCTGGCACTTCCACCGTAGGTTACGTTTCCGCCTTCTCGCCCTTGCTCTTCATGCAGCTCCTCAACCAGAAGGTGAAGCGTAGCTTTGATGCTCCCAACCAATTCGAGAGAGGGAATGTAATACTGGTCCGTCTCGGCACCAACGGTATCAATGTGCAGTATAGTTTTCTCTTCTAGCCGACCATTTCGACCTCCTTGTTCTGAGTTCCAGCGCTTGGGGCCGTACTCTACGAAATCGTATCCCACAGTGATGACGAAGTCTGAGGAGTCGATTGCGCAGTTTGCATAGTCCCGAACTGGCATACCAATAGTCCCAACATATAGGGCGTCCTTCGCGGAAATTGCACCCTTTCCCATGAAGGTGTTCACCACGGGCATTCGGAAGGCGTCTGCAAACCTTCGAAGTTCTTCGGATGCTCCGGAACGAATTACGCCATTGCCTGCCAGAATCACTGGATTTGACGAACCCCTGATCAAGGCTACCGCCCTAGCTACAGCGTCCTTAGTCACCGCAGAGGTAGGTCTGGAACGCGGCTTCTTCAAGGGGACGAGATTGCTCGATTGCGAAATCTTTTCAGACGCTACGTCTTCTGGAAGCTCGATGTGCGTCGCTCCCATCTTCTCCGACTCGGCTACCGAGAAGGCTTTGCGCACAACCTGAGGAATGAACTTTGCCCGCGTGACCGTCCTGTTCCACTTTGTCAGAAACTTGTAGGCGCTCACAATGTCCACGTACTGGTGAGACTCTTCGTACATTCTGTCGAGACCTCCCTGGCCGGTAATTGCGACGAGTGGAGCACGGTCAAGATATGCATCGGCAACGCCGGTCAGAAGGTTCGTAGCTCCCGGACCGAGTGTAGAAACACAGACGCCCGCCTTACCCGTCAGGCGTCCGTAGACATCCGCCATGAATGATGCGGCCTGCTCGTGCCTGACGAGTACAAACCGGATCTTTTTTGATTTGGAGAATGACCTGAGAAGTTCACCGATTTCCTCTCCCGGCAATCCGAATACATACTCGACGCCTTCGTTCTCAAGACACCGAACGAAGAGATCTGCTGCGTTCATCTGCTACATTTTCACGAAGAGAGCGACGAGTTTCAGTGTATTAACAGTATTCGAATCTATTCTTTCCTCGTCGAATACCTTGGGAAGAGCTAGAGTGTCGTCTCCAAAGAAAAGCATGGGCCTCCAGAGCTAGTTTTTTGCTAACGGATCAGAGATGGAGTTTTGTTTTACGGTTAGAATCCTTATCTGATATGAGAACCAAATTTGGCCATGCGATTCAGGATCCGAGAAGTCAGGCTTCATAAGCGCTTTTAATAGCTAGAAGCAGCTCGACTCTCGCTGACGCATTTGAAAACTCGGAGAGACACAGGTGCGTTTCTAATTCAATGATTTTGGTTCCACTCGTCGCCGTTCTTTATCTCCTTGCACTCGGATCATTCGCGATCGCCGGTTACTACGGCTTCCGGCTAACTACGATGGCGAGAAAGATGAAGGTTATGATAATGATTACTCAGGATGGGCCTGAGACTGTTGTCTGCGGGATCTTTCTCCTCGCCGTTTCACAGGTCACAAGCTTCCTCGAGGCATCTTCGGGGATCTCTGCGAATGATTTCTTTGTGGTAACCTCGGTTGTCTTGCTCGTCGGAGCTGCGATGATGTTTGCCTTCGGTTTTCACAAGATGTACTCCATTTACCTGAACGAGCGGGCCAGGATGAAGGTCAACTCCATTCTAGAAGACCTGCTGGACAAGGAGTCGGCAAACGAAGAGAACGCAAAGTGGCAGGGCGAGTTCCGCTAAAAAATAGCGCGAATAGAGGCCTAGGAATCGAGAGTTAGACATCGTCTGTGCTAGAGTAACAGCATCGCGAATGAGTATTATTTTGTAATTGGGTTTGTAAATGCTATCTGTCTTCCCCTGAACCTCAACTTTCCAATGCCGAGCAATTCGTTGTCATGAGTTAGGATTGACTCAACCCCGTTGCGCATATAGCATGCTACTATCAGAGAATCTCTTCCACCGAGGCCGAACTCGGATGCCAAGTCGAGGGAGTAGAGCGAGATGGGTTTCGTAATGCTGAAGAAATGCGTCCTTTCGTCTGTAACCAGAACTCGCAGTTTTTCCCGTGCATCCTTGGGAAGCATTCCTCTCTTGAAGACGAGGGTGTGATAGACTTCGTGTACCACAGTGGGGTTCAATGCCCAGCCGGGCAATGAAATCACAGCTTCTTTCGCCCTATTGTGCTCAATCGTGGTGGGGTCCATGGCGAACACAAGCACGCTTGAGTCTATGGCATTCAACCCCAAATCTCCTTGATTTCCTTTTCTTTCACTGGGCTAGGCTTACCTCTACGTTTGGGGTTCCAGGACATCGCCTTGAGCAGTCGGTCTTCCTTTTTCCCTGCTTTTTTCATTACAACGACGCCCTTTCGCTTTTCGAACAAGACCTCGCTTCCTTCACTTAATCCAAGTTCCTCGATCACATCGCTCGGAAGGACTACTCTTCTCTTCTGATCAAGTACCGAGGTCATTGTCCCACACAACATAGTGGGACATCCAATATAAGCGTACCTGACCCACTACTTCGCTAGTCAGAGATGGAGTAACTCGACCGGCCGCTCAAGGAGTTGGTTGGCGAACCACGATTCCCGGAAGACAACACAAAAAAAAGCATCTGAATATCCATAGATGCCAGGAAAATGAGCCTCACCACAAACTTTCAAGCTGCGCAATTCTAAGCTGTTCGCGCAGGCGAAGGGAGATGATGAATGTCGTCTCTAGTTTCAGGGGGAGCTACATTTTTGAACAGATTACTGGCCCATGGACGTTAGAATCTAATGATCCTTGATGAACCCTCGTTCAAATGAACGACGGCAGAGATACAGTTATTTTGCCAGCAGTAGAACTCAAAAAGACGCGCCTCCGATGCAACCACAGATAACTTTTGAAGATTTTCTGAAGGTCGACATTCGCGTTGGGAAGATTCTGGAAGTTTCAGAATTCCCAGAAGCGAGAAAGCCTGCCTACAAGCTCAAGATAGATTTTGGGGCTGAAATTGGAGTAAAGCGAACGAGCGCTCAGCTTACCGTAAGATACACAGATGCGAACGCTCTTGTCGGGAGAAAGGTGATCGCCGTCGTAAATTTTCCCCCGAAGCAGGTTGCTAACGTGATGTCCGAGGTTCTGGTGCTTGGAGTCTCCGATCAGTCAGGGGGAATAATACTGCTGGAGCCAGAGAATCAGGATGAAGCTCCACTCGGGTCAAGGGTTCACTGAGTGCAGGACAAACTTTGATCTCCTTACACTTGGCTCCTGCCGAAGAACCTTGATTTGCTCACAACGTTCTCGTGATACCAGAGAATGTAAGAGGACCAGAACCATAAAAGAAGAAGCATTGCATAGACGACGCTGAACTCTATCGGTGAATACACAAGATATCCTACTAATCCGTGACTGTAGTAGATTGCAGGGATCGCATTGAACTCCGTAAAGACGTTGATCACCCTTTGACCATAGTAGGACTGGACTGTGTCAACGAGCGTGATGAAGACAGAGATCAAACCGATCTTTGTCAAATTCGCCTTGCTCAGAGAGCCCATCATTCTAGCGTACCCAACCACGCGAGATAACTTTGAGTTCATTTTTCTGACGAATGCTCAATATATGGGTTGAATATAAGCAGATCACAAACCAGAGTCGTGAAGTTTATGGCGTCTTATTGGACGTTCCATTCCTCGAACTCTACCTTGCCCCTGAATAGATATCTTGGCTTTCCGAACTTTCTCTTACATTTCGAGCAGATTGTTATCGGGATGTTGTGCTTGATGACTTGAAGATCTCCTTCAACTCTTTCCTGCACATCAATCAGGTAGCTCTCTGCTGCCGGATCCGAATCGGAGTCCACATTCCTTCCGCAATTCTGGCACTCAAGTACTCTCTTTCCGCTTACTTCTAGTGTTTCGTTTTCAAGAACAGCCCCGCTCAATCCATAGTTTCTCAGAATGTCCAGACATATTGGTTCAGCATTGATTTCTTGTGAGAGAACAAACACAGCAACGCACTTGCCCAGACGCATCGATGCAATCTTGTAAGTGTCAGTAAAGGCAATCTTGAAGCGCATCTTGCCCAGCTCCTGTGGAAGCCCCTCGAACATCAGGTGGCTTACCAACGCACGCTCACCGAGATTGTTGGCGGGAAGCATACGGAACTTCCACTTTGGAGATTCAGCTGAACTCGTAATGTTTCCCTTCAGGTCGAGCATCGCGCACATCAAGATGTTAGAATCGAATGAAAGAATTTCATCAGCTTCGATCTTTCTGTCGAGATACCCAGATTCGGTTTTCATCAAAGTAGATCTATCCACCGTACGGATCCCAGGTACTGATGCGGCATCCGTTGATACTTAAGTCTGGCATGTTGTATTCCGATACATTTCGAAACGTGGAATTAAATGGTCATCAAGAACTCGTGTTTCGCATCCAAATCCGGAATACACAAGGCGTTATTATCGGCAGAGAGGGATATTTTTCGCAACTGTATTCTGTCAGCCGAGAAGCTCGACGAAATGTCGCCTATATCGTCGCATGCTAGAGAACCACGCAGAAATGAAGCAAGAAAAAACTCATGGTAATCATGGGTTCAAATTGAAGCGAGCGACAGTAAGTAATCAGTAGAGATAGAATGAAATGAATAGAAAGAAACTGTTGACAAGAAGTTCAAGACGGGCAGTGTCCCCGGTCGTTGCGACGATCCTTCTGGTTTCGGCTACACTCGCAGTAGGACTCGCAGTCGGTATATGGGCACGCGGCGACAACACTAGTATTCTCAACAGCCTTCAAAATGGATTCTCGAGTAACAGCAACGGGTACAAAGAGATGTTCGTACTTGCCAACGCCAATTTTACCTCGAGCAAACCTCAGAATGTCACCCTCTGGTTCTACAATAACGGAAACTCAACCGTGTACATCAAATCGCTGACGATTTCCAATATCACGGTGCCCTCGGAATCGTGGAGCAACTACACCACTAACCTCTCTCGGACCAATATTGCTGGCTGCGGCTACTGCCTGCAACTTTCTCCGCACACTCCGACGCCGGTCATGTTCAAGGTAAACACTTCATTCAAATCGGGCGTAACCTATCAGTTCAAGGCTGTTGGGGAGTACGGCACCTCTGAGGTATACACTCAGACCAGGTAATGCCGCTTCACTAATCATTCCCGACTCAATCCACTCTCATTCTGCTCTCGAGGTTTCTTTCCTTCCGAAAGAGTTCCCTCTTTTCCTAGAGATCTTTTCTGCACACTTCAACGCCTAAATCCGCGAAGCTCCTTGAATTAGAATCCGCATTCTAGAAAGAGCTGATTTTCAACTCTTTAGTAGACAGTTGTCAATGGGAAAGAATATACACACGTCTGGTTTTTTGTACAGACTCGTGAAATGAGAGACAATCCGCGGAACCAAGATAAATTCGGTGGCAGAATTACCGGCGCAGGGTCGGAGGAACTATCGGATTCTGATATCATTTTGAGCATGCTTTACTACTGCAAGGATACTCCAAAACTGCAATCCCAGATAATGTCCTACTGCGGCTTGAGCTCGGGCGAATTCAGACGCTTCGTCTGGCACTGCGTCGGTCGCAAGTTATTGCGAGTCTCTATCAACAGGGGTGCGGGGATAGAACAATACGAGTTGACCGACAAAGGGGCCAAGTTATTGAATACTGTGAACGAGCTAAGGGAGGGCCTTGGGATCGGATCAATTGATTCGATTATTCAGAAAAATGACGATTTCTCAGAGTGAAGGTTCGCAGCAGGTTGCTCATAACCAATCAAAGCGAATTTGAAGCTTGATGGAGCCAGAATATCTGATTAGCAGAGTGCCTGCAACTTCTCAACTTAACTGAAAAGTTCAGAAAGGCTCGAAGTACAAGTTCGAATTTCAAGCATGTGCTTTACTAAAAAAAGAGAGCGAGGAAAAAATTAGGATCCTACTCTCTAATCAAGGGAACCTCGGAGACAACGGCCACTTTTCTCAGCGCCACTTCGAGTGCTTCGGCAAGGGTATAGGAACTGCTCGGGTGCTTCAAGCCAAAGACGTTCTTTATTTCCTTCACGATCGACCGTTCGACGACCTCTGAAACTTCTTCGCCCAGAATTTTTTCGAGAGCTTCAGCGAATTGTTCAGGATAGGTAAGAAGCCGATCAAAGGGCAGTCCGCTCTCGGTCATGAGTTTCCAATAGAATCTCTGCCTTCCGCCTGAACCGAACCTTTCCAATGCGTTGTCGATACAGCGAACGATTTCGATTAGTTCCATGTTTCCTTTCTGAAGATAGAGATGTTAGCTGGAACTATTAGCCCTATAGGTATGTTTCCAAGGATACGCCTCAATTATTATTGTTGAAAACGGCAAATTTCGAGATGGATTTCACGTTCTAAGACAGCAGAGATACAGAAAGACGCGATGAATAGGATGAAAGGGATGAAGAAAAAACAGAGTGAAACCGAGAGGGGGTGCAGATCTCCCCTCCCGGCTAAAAGAAAGTACGACTCCTCAGTTCTCGGCGTGCGACTGGGAGTTCGATGAAGCTAGCGCGCTTACAGTGCTTGTGAAGCCGATTGCAGGTGCAGTCCATGTCGTTGAGTATTTTCCGTTGAGCCAGACTCCACTTCCCTGTAGTTCTAGGTGTCCCGATGATTGCAGCCCTGTAATTGTGCACGTGCTTGGTGGTAGTTGCATCATCGCTGAACAGTCACTTGTGCCAGTCGTTGGTATCGTGGATGTCCCGGACATCCAACCTTTCAGATTGACTGGGTCCTGACCAGTTGCCAATTGTAGTGCGATTGAGCCGTGGTCCTTTTCTGTGCCGCTAACAAGGTTCTCGTATGAGTTGACGGTCATAGAGAAGACACCACTCACAGTGTTTTTTCCGGTGGTTCCTGTAACCACTCCGCCTAACTGGACATCGCTCCATTGTATGTGTGCAGACGTGTATGTTGCGACTATGCTTATCTGCCCTGAAGTACCGAATGTGATTACAATCGGGCTACCGAACGGATTGTCATATGCCGATTCGATCATAACAGGCATCACCGACATAGCTTGTGCTCGAGTTCCCTCCGTCGAGATTGTAACGAGTGATTCTCCGACGAAAGCTGCCGGGATTTCACTTGTGCACTCGGGCCCTGTTGCAGAACAGCCCATCGGGAACATGACTGCACTTACCGAATCCATGATAACGGTCTTGGCTCGAATCGAAACGTGTGTACCATTTGCTAGCGTGCCGCTGAAAAATAGGGATGAGCTTCCAGAAGTTGAGAGGCCGTGAACATTTGCGTTCATCGAGTATTGAAGTTCTGCTGTACTCGGATCGACCAATTGGCCCGAAACGTTAGCGCCCATGACCATTCCACCTTCTTGAGTATAGTGTTGGTTCCCCGCGTTTACCACGCCGCCCATCAAGTTCAGGGATGCGGATATCTGATGGTAGCCGCTATCTGCGAAGCTCGCATTCAACGGAACTGCCGTTAGAAAAATGAAAGTGAGCGACAGCACGGCTAATAGTTTCAAGTTCATGTTCTATCGGTGTAAAATGCGCAAAGGACAATATTTACCGAGTTTGTCGATTTTCCATATGGATCCCAATTTCACTCTTGGGAAACTACCATGGATCCCTGTCCTTGCCGCTGGCCTGGGCTCAGAGGTGCGCTCTCCTGAAGGACCTTCTTCTCTCCGCCGTCAGATCCCTCCTCCCTTTCTGTTCCGTGCTTTCTCAGGAAGGGCATCAACCTCCACCCTCTTTCGAGGTCAAACATTTCGTATGGAATGTTTAGAGACTGCGTCTTGAATGAATCCAGAATAAGAAAATCTAACTTCTTCTGCAATGGTTCCGTCTTGCCCTCTATGTATTGAACCGTGTCCTGAAAGTGCTGTACCGGGATCTCAAGCAATGCAAGGTAGCCGCCGTTCGCAACTTTGAGCTCGAGCCAAGTGAACGGAATTTTGTTGCAAATCTTTTGCATCGCGTTTGCCTCTTCCTGTTGAAGTTCCTTGAATGAAAGGGCTACCTTCATCACGTTCCCTTGTTGTTGCTGGTCGCCAGACGTAGGGTCGACCCGCCTGACGTTGTTGCCAAGGATCAGTTTAGCCTTCACTACGTGCTCGAGGTAATGGTATCTTATGGTCCTTGGGTTGGCACCGAGCTGCTTTGCGATCTTTGCGGGGTTGATCGTAGGATCTTCTTGAAGCGAGAGAATTATCTTGACATCGATTGAATCTATCTTTGGATCTTCCTTGCAAGGAAAGAGGGTGGTCAATCCCATCTCCTTCTCAGCTGTGTCTACCCTTTCCCAATCGATATTCCATCGACTGTGATCAAAATCATAGAACTCGGATCTAAACGGGGGATTTCTCGCCCACATAACATCCGTCGACTCAAATTGCTCAATCAAGCCCGAGGTTTGTAGTGATGTCAGCTCATCAGTGTACTTCTTCTTGAATCTGTGTGGAAGGGCATAGATGCACAGATAGCGGTCACTCCCCATTACTTTTCCGACAAAGGTAAGATAGCTGCAATAATCCGCCCAAGTTCGATTTGGGTGATATCTCGCCCTAACGTCCAGGACGCTCATGCTAAAGCCAAGATTTGAATAATCAAGGCTGACTTTGACTCCCAGACCCATTCTTGAGAGTTGCCTGTTTACCTTGTACCTTACGGTCTCTGAGTTCAGACCGGTCAGGCGTGCAATCAGAGAGTAGTTAGAAACGCCAACTCTTCGGATCGTTTCGACGAGAAGGTACTCTGTGCTTCGAGGGATATTTTCCGCCGGCTCGACGGATGGACTGTTCGTACTCCCATCGTCGACTTCGCCGTCGTTGGAATAAAATTCGGACAAACAGAGTACTCTGGCAAAACGTTGTGAGTCACTGCACTAAAGCAATATGAATTGACCGTACTGATTTGGATCCGGTACTGCCCATTACCGAATTCCAAAAGACTCTACGCAAAACTCGAAAAAAAACCTAATAACGATAAAAGAGCGCAAACGCATTTTCTCCCTTGATCATCTAGAGATAAGGAGGTCGAGTATTGCAAATTTGCAGGCCACCGACGGAGTAATGGAAAGAATAGTCGGGAGATCGGTTACTGGAAAGCGTGTTCCAACTGGCATTCCCGGTTTGGACAACCTGATCGAGGGCGGACTACAAGTTGGAGATTTTGTTCTTCTCGCTGGCGGTGTAGGTGCTGGAAAGACCACCTTTGCTTGCCAGTTCATCTACAACGCAGTCACTCTCTATGACGAGCCTGCAGTATTCGCGACATTTGAAGAGGATGTCGAAAGCCTCAGCCGCAACATGAAGAGATACGGAATGGATCTCGACGCGCTCCGAAGAAAAGACAAGTTGAGGCTCATCGACCTGGACGTCCTCGAGGGAAGCGGCATGGGTTCGAACATTGAAACCATAGTTGGTGCTCTGGACGAGGTTCACGCAAAGAGGCTGGTCCTCGATTCTCTGACAGCTTTCTTGAGCGGAGCCAAGGGAAAATTCGATTACGCCTTTCTCATGCATCTAATCTACAAGACGCTGAAGAGGGACGGGATCACCACTGTGATGACCCTGAGCAAGCCTCAGAGTTCCTTTGATTCTGGCTCTGGCATCGAAGAGTTCCTCTCCGACGGTATTTTCCAGCTCGAGAGTTTCGTCACTCCTCACATGGAAATGAAGACGAGATTCATGGTTAGGAAACTCAGGGGAACGGATCACAGCAGAAAGTATCACGCAGTGGCGTTCACGTCCAAAGGCGTCGAGATAATTCCTTGGACATCTTGAATTAGGGCGTCTTCGGTCTACTTGCCCCAATTCGCACAGCAAGAAGTGCCCCGGCTGAGAATTCCGGAAAGTACTAGACGAAAGGTTTCCGCGCTAGTTGTTAATATTGGGAGTGAGTTCATCTACGGTGGTCATCTTCTGGCGCTGGGGACGTCAAGCATTGCTGCATTCTGCGCGATGCTTCTTGGGCGCATTCCCTCAATTCAACTTCTTGCAATGGCATATCTTTTCTCGTATGGCGCTTACTCCATGAACAGGGCTCTGGAGCTGGATCAGGACGCGCTATCGAACCCCCAGAGAACGCGCTACCTGAGCAGAAGAAAGAGGTACATCCCCGCAATTACTGCTTCTTGCTTTGGACTGGGATACATTCTAGCTTTTTTGAGCAACGTCCCTTTCTTCCTTGCTCTCCTGATACCATTGGTCCTTAGCGTTGCGTACAGTGTGGGGTCAAAGAAGCTTCTCCTTCCACTCTTGGGAGCAAAGCGCCTAAAAGAAAAATTGCTTGTGAAGAATATCACAATCTCGCTCGGCTGGTCGCTGATTCCTGTTCTGGTCGGTCTGTATTATCAACAGGTGGGGATAATCTTGTTTGCACTAGGAGTATTCGTCTTTCTCAGACTGTTCGTCAACACAGTCTTCTTTGACGAGCGCGACGTAAAGGGGGACATTGCAAGCGGAGTAAGAACAATGCCCATCGCCCTCGGGATACGAAAAACAAATTTTGTTTTGAATCTTGTCGATTTCTCTTCGGCCGCGTATGGCGTCTTCTTGATCACGATCGACCTTCTTCCAATATACTCGATTGTGATCCTCGCGCTGCCTGCTTACTCGATGGCGTACAGGTGGCTCTCAACGAGGAAGCAAGGGAGTATGAACTTGCTTTGTGACATAGTCGGGGACGGCGAATATTTGCTATGGGGGGTATTGTTGCTTCTTGGCAGAGTCATCATTTGAGTTAGCCTACCAGCCCAAGAAGATTGCTTCTTTCGAGTATGCAATCTCGCATTACAAGTCGGTGGTTGACACCGCTTTACGAAAACTGTTCGTTGGAGATTCATACCTTTCCCGAGCGTCGTACAAGGCTATCTCGTCTGGGGGCAAGAGAATCAGGGCGACACTTGCCCTCCTTTCTTGTGAGGCTACCTGCGGAAGCTATGAGAAGGCTCTGCCTGTCGCTCTCTCCTTTGAACTCGCGCATTCGGCCTCTTTGATTCAGGACGATATCCTTGACGATTCGTCGATGCGCCACAACAAGCCCGCGATACACTCTGAGTATGGTTCAGTCAGAGCAATACTAATCTCCGATTACCTTCTCTTCAACATATTTCACGAGCTCTCGACACTGGAGGACTCTGGAATCTCTGCCGACCGAATGGCTCTGATTCTTCGCTACGTGGCTGATTCTGCAAAGTGGGCTGCGAAAGGCGAGTTCTCCGACATGCTTGCGACCACGAAGGGAAACATAACCGAGGATGAGTACATCGAAACTGCGAGCATGAAAACAGGTTCGCTCTTCGCAGGAGCTACAGCGGCGGGGGCAGTAGCAGGGGGCGCAGACGCACGAGCCACAAAGGCGTTTTACAGCTACGGTCATTCATACGGAGTAGCCTTCCAGATTCTCGATGATTTGCTGGACTTTCTCGGAGATCCAGCTGTAACTGGCAAGCCCGCCTTCAAGGATTACGAAAACCACACCAGCAACATCCTTCTCGTCGACGTACCCTCCTCCAAGGAGAACTCTCTTTCAAGAAGGGAAGCTGTCCCTCTTGAGTCCTCGCAGATTATTTCGATGCTCGAGAGAAACGGCTCTATAGAAAAGGCAGCAATTCTGGGACAAAAGTTCTGCCGAAGGGCGAAATCCCATTTGAAGGTTATTCCTGATTCTCCTTCAAAGAAAGTTCTCGAATACATGACCTATGCCCTATTTTCACAATTCAAAGATCTGCGCGCAAGGGAGAAGCAGCAGAGAAAGTACAGGTGAGAGGTGCTACAGCGGTTCCTTTGTTGATTGAAGTGGGATACTCGACTCTGGTCTCTCCTGCCGTGGACGCTTTCGCCCTCTTTATCACGGCCATCTCAGGGTACTACATGTACCGTCAGAGGATCACTTCATACGAGAGCGTCCGAGTTACGCTGCTCGCGGTCTACGTTCTTGCGACTTGTCTCGTCGGATTCGAATTCATCAGGCTGAACCTGGTCAACGTCGAGGACATGAACATTTACACAGTCGGGAGCACGACGCTCGTGCTTCTATGCGCACTGCTACTTGGTCTCGCATCGATCTCAACATACTTGAGGCCCTCTGGCTCGGGCTTTCGGGAACAATTCGTTGATATGGTCAAGCGCCACCCAAAGCACTTTGTTGCATTCGCTGCATTCATGGCGCTCATCATCTTTGCTGACATTTATCTCATTGTCCTTACTCCATTCCACATCGTTCGCCTTGATAACCTGTGGGGAGTCACGCTATTCTCCACCAGGTTCGATTTCCCATACCTCCTGACCTTGCTCATGATTTTGGTTTTCTTCCTGGTCTACCCCACGCCCCTGCTCTTGCTTGCCGCGCGCCAGGCGTCAAACCGAGCTGTCAAGAGGAGCCTGATAATTCTCGCTATCTGCTGGGCCGGAATAGGTCTCGACTTTCTCGTCTTTGACGGGTATCTCTGGACCGCAGGCATCGACGCCAACGACATGATGTATCTCGTCTTTTCGCTAGTCTTTTCGGTCACGGCAGTCATCTTTCGCAACGCATCCACGCTCTCTGGCTTCTTTGATACTCGCCCAGTGTCAAAGTCTTCTGCAGTGACGATCAGAAACGCTCAGGGCACCTTTTCAAAGCAACTTGGAGTTGAGAGTAGAGCGCTACAAGGAAGGAATTTTCTGCTTGAGGTAGATCCTTCGATGCCCTACGAGAAAATAATCAAGGATCTTGCGGAGGAGTTCATGTCCTTGAGCAACATTATCTTCGTTTTCACCAACAAGGGCAGTCCGATACACAAGTCTCTTTCCCAAGTCCCGGATGCCAAGTTCTACATCATGATGGCGGACGTGTCCTATCCAAAGCCAACGGACAAACCAAATGAGATTCTCGTTCCCGAACACGATCAAGCGGTGCTCCTTGATCTTCTGAACAAGACAGTAAAGTCAACCGAGGCTTCAGGGATCACGGTAATCTTCGACAATATCTCTGACATGATTCTCTCTTCGGGCTTTGAGAACTGTTACAAGTTCATAAAGCACGCCAACGAAATAATGAGCGAGCCGCGGGTCACCTCAGTCTTTCTGCTCACGCAGGCAGCCCATGACGAAAAAATTGTCAGGATAATCAAGAGTCTTTACTCCGATCACCTCGTACATGGGTCCTCCGGGCTGAAGATTACTAGAAAAATCGAGGCATAACTTACGCTTCCAGCCTCCCTCTTATTGGCCTGAGTTAATGCTCTAAGAGAGGAGGGTCGACATACGATAAAGAACTGTCTTTTTCCAAAAAAGTTCCAGCGGCAGATTAGGAGTCGGTGATACGAAGGATAAATATGGACGCCGCCTACATTTCTCTCATGTCATCAAATCTGAATCAGCAATTCATGTCTTCGGAATCTGTGGGTCAATCTCGCCTGTTGAGGCGCTCGAGAATGGATACGAGCATGGACATTATTCGGGCCATCGGTGCCGGCGCTCAGAGGCCTACGCACATCATGTACAAAGCAAACCTTTCTTGGGGTTCATTGCAGGACTATATTGCGAACCTAGAGAAGCGCGGATTAGTGGCTTCTTCAGTTACTACCAGCAACAATAAGGAATACGGACTAACCCAGAAGGGTTTTGAGCTCTTAGAGCGCATCAACTCGATCAGAGACGACCTGATAGTGATCTCGGACGTCTAGATCGAGTTGCCTCCCTTAGGCATTCACTGACAATGCATTCTGGAAATGCGATTTGCTCTAAGATCTTTTAGTACCTTGGCAGCGAAGGGTCTACTTCAACTGCCCATCCCTCAACGCCGCCTTCAAGATTCCTTACCTTCTTGTATCCCAGCGAGCGCAGAAAGTCGGTAGCTCTCGCACTCCTGCCCCCCGTGTGGCAGTATGCAACTATCTCGTCCGCAGTATCTAGTTCATTCACTCTCTCAGGAAGCTCTCCCAGCGGAATCAGTTTTGCCCCTTTGATATTCACTATCTCATACTCGTGCGGCTCTCTGACATCGAGAAGCAGAATCTTCTTGCCTGCGTTGAGCTCCGAAGCGAGTTCCTTGGGCGTGACAGAGGCAACTTCCGGAGTTTTTTCGATTCCGCAGAAAGCCTCGTAGTCGATCAGCTTCGTTATCTGAGGATTGGGCGAGCAGACCGGGCACTTTGGATTCTTTCTGATTTTGAGTTCGTCAAAGCGCATTGATAGCGCGTCGTAAACAAGCAATCTTCCTACCAGTGGCTCTCCCTTGCCGAGAATGAGTTTCACCGCCTCCGTTGCCTGAATCAGGCCAATCAATCCAGGAAGGACTCCAAGCACGCCTCCTTCTGCGCATGATGGTACTAGTCCTGGAGGCGGGGGTTTCGGATACAGACACCTGTAGCAGGGGCCTTCTTTTGCATTGAAGACTGTAGCCTGACCCTCAAATCTGAAAATGCTCGCGTACACATTTGGTTTGCCTAGCATGACGCATGCGTCGTTTGTGAGGTAACGAGTCGGAAAGTTGTCTGTGCCGTCAACAATCACATCATAATCCTTGAAGATTTCAAGAGCATTCAGTGAAGTCAAAGGCTCCTCGTAGGTCTTTATTGTGATGTTCGGATTTGCTTCGAGCAGCTTCTGCTTTGCAGTAAGTACTTTGGATCTACCTACGTCCTTTTCGTTGTAGAGGATCTGCCTGTGCAGGTTTGTCTCATCTACAACGTCAAAGTCGACCAAGCCGATCGTCCCAACACCCGCAGCTGCGAGGTATAGAGAACTCGGGGCCCCAAGCCCACCTGTTCCAATAACTAGGACCTTCGCCGCCTTTAGCCTGCGCTGACCGCTCAATCCAACGTCAGGTATGATCAGGTGTCGTCCGTACCGTCTGTACTCCCTCGGAGAAATCCTGACGTTACGGTCATCAATGCCAGGGATGGTAAAGTTTGAAGAGTCCTGCCCTCCTTGTTCTTCTCCTTCTTTTGTGGGTTCGAGAAGACCACCAGCTATTGCAGGAACGATCCTTATCGTGTCCCCGTCGGTGACCTTTGCCTGTTTTCCACCCAGGTACCTGATATCCTCGTTGTTCAGAAAGACATTGACAAAATTTCTGAGGTTGCCCTGCTCGTCGAGAATGTGCCGTGCAAGTTTCTGATTGCTTGAAAGCACGCTAGAGAGCGCTTCTGAAACCGTGTTTGCTGAAACGTCTATCTGCGTCCTAGAGCCTTCCGTATACTGTCTAAGCGCAGTCGGAATGAGTATCCTAACCAATTTTTCCTACTTTTCTCCTATCAATTACTTCGAATTTCATTCATTACAATTGGAATAAGCAATTTGAGCCAAGACCTTTTCCCAGGCTTGATCTATGTTCAATTATTGAACCGAGTCTTTCCTATTAGAAATTTGTTCCTGTTCCGTCCTTCACGAAGCGCAAATTGGCATGCTGGCCGGAGTCAGGCCCGAAAAGATTCCTCTCCCTGCCATGATAATTAATTCTTTGAACAAAAAATACGGATAGATTGAAAACTAGTTCATCGTGCGCAAGTTTCACTTCGCTTGTTCGAAATCAGCGAGAAGAGTCCTTCTGACGATTGCTACTTCCTCCGACAATTTTCAGGTCTTCAGGTAGAAATTCGCTTCTGTCCTCCTTCAGTATCCAGCTTGTTACGTTAATCGGTTTCCTGTCCCTTACCTCTATCACGATGTATGAGAGCGTAGGCCATGCATAGCCCTGATCGAATTTCGAAGGCTTCGCAGGCGCGTTTGGGTGCGAGTGGTATATTCCGACAATCTCCTCGCCTCTGTTCTGAACTTCGATCTCAGTTTCCATGTACTCCTTTGGATCTATTGTGTAGCGATGATACCTTTCGCTCTGCTCGTAGGTATTCTTGATTTGCTTGATTGAACTGACCTTCTTGTTGCTAGCATCTTCTCCGAACCCACCAATCATGAGCCCACAGCATTCCTCGGGGAAAGTGGAAACCGCATGCGAAAACATAGAGTCGAGCAAAATTTGGTCAATAAATATCATTGCTCATGCGTCCACCGTGTATTTGCCAGGTCGTTGATCTTTACGTCCACTTCACTGTTTTGGATCAAGGTACTTCTCGGACAGATATCTGCTGCCCTGATCGGCCAGAATTGCGACGACGACTGCATCTTTGTCTCGCGAAGCAATTTGCGACGCAACTGCGACAGTGGCTCCGGATGAAGTTCCCACAAAAATACCCTGCTCGCTAGCAAGTTTCAACACCATCCTCTGTGCGACCTCGGTCTGAAGGTAGATGGTCTCGTCGGGGAAGTTTTCGTCAAATATCTTAGGCCTGATGGCGCTCTCAATGTGCTTCAGCCCCTCTATGCCGTGAAACGGGCTGTCCGGCTCGACGGCGACAATCTTCACTTCATGATTCATTTCCTTGAGCCTCCTACCCGTGCCCATAACAGTGCCACCTGTACCGACACCTGAGACAAAGTGGGTTATTTTTCCACGAGTCTGCTCCCAGATCTCTAGCCCGGTGCCGTAGTAGTGAGCCTTCCAGTTCGCGTCGTTGCTGTACTGATCAAGATAGAGGTATCTTTCCTCGTCCTTTGCAAACATTTCCCTTGCTAGAATAATCGCTCCATCCGACCCATCGAGTGGATCTGAGTAAACTACATTCGCGCCGTATAGGCGTAGCAGTCTCTGTCTTTCGATGCTAGCATTCTTTGGAAGGACAATCGTAACTTTCAGGCCGAGGGAGGCTCCAAAAGCGGCAAGAGAGATTCCCGTATTTCCCGAGCTGGAATCGAGTATCTCAACACCTTGCTTTATCCTCCCCTCCTTGATGGCGGCTTGAAGCATGCCCGCTGCAGCACGGTCCTTCACCGAGCCAGTCGGGTTTAGATTTTCACATTTTCCGAATACGCCTGGAGCAATTCTGTCCAACTTTACCAGCGGCGTGTTGCCAACTGAAATTGGAAGGAGGCTCAACGCTTTTTCCGCTTCCCTTTTGAGCATTCCATAACTACTTAACGAATGAAAGTCTGATGATGATGACTCGTCAAGACGTCGCACGATATGCTAGTCGCTCCGTTGCTTTAGCCCAATTGTAGGAGCGAGGGGCTTTCTTCAGTGTAATTAACGGGGTGAAAAAATAGTACAGGCAAAATAAGACAATCCTAGTTAAAGGAACGTGGATAATTCTACGAAACTAAATCCTCGCGGGTATCCCATCAACAACGCGGATGCCCCGAATGGCCCTGAATGCCCGGTCGTGTGTGGCTATGGATGTCACATCTGCGAGGTGCATAGCTGCTAGGATTATACAATCGCGGCCACCCAATCCTCTGCTTGCATAATCTGGCAACAAGCGCAACGCCAGTGTGACAGTTTGGCTATCGAGTTCAGTAAGAACAACAGTCGAAAGATTCTGAATTGATTCCATGAAATTTGAAAAACTTGCTTTCGGAAGTCCTCTGATATGGTGTGCGACCTCCAAAAGGGTCACATAATTCGTGGTTATTCCGTTCTCGATTGCTTCATTCATAATAGCTGCCACATGCGGGTGCTCTGGGAGCGTGGAGTCGAGCCAGTATATCCAATAGTTCGAATCCACATAAATCAACGCTTTCCCCATATCTCCTTGAGTTTCAACGGATCTTCTCCCTTTCTTGCAGGCGAACCCTCCTTAATCATGCCCTGAAATTCTAATGTGAATTCTTCAGGTTCTTTGGTTTTGTTTATTGTTACCGTGTCATTCTCCCCAAGGCCGACTCTCGCCCTGCTTCCAGCGATCATACCCGCCCTCTTCCTTACTTTGTCAGGTATCAGAACCCTTCACTAAGAGTCCAAAATCGCTTCGCTCATTTCCCACCAATATTCCCACCTTTTGGATTAAGGGTTTCGTTGTACTTGTAGTGCCGTAGACGGTACTCGGATAGACATCAAAGGGCTCCACGAGCCGAAAAGAGGAGGCTGTGAAGAGTTACTGAGCGACTGTACTTCCAGTGGCAATTTGTCCGTCGGCAAGTTCAATATTGTAAGTGTAAACCGTACCCTGACCAATTGGCTGTGTCAAGTAGAATGTGATCGTAGTATATCCACCACCTGAAAGTGAGCCACCGTAGTTGCAACTTTATCCAGCTGTGACAATGCCTTGAATCGAAGAAACTCCTCCATTCGTCAGCGTCACTGAGGAGATCTAAACTGCTGATCCCGGATTATTGAATGTCACCAGAAGTACCGCTGTGCCAGTGCATACGGAACCACCACCCCTTGTTGAGGCTGTCCCCGAGTACAGATTGAGACTAGTTATGGTGAAATGCTTGATTTGCATCTGACTGATTCCGAGAACATAACCGAGTGAGACGGAAGCAATTAGGAAGGTGCCTGCGATAAGAATAATAGTTCCTACGACCGTGTTGACTCCCTTTTGGCGTTCTGCTCTTCTCGAAACAATTTTTCGCAATTTTCATTGTCGCTCGTAGGTGCTTATGCTCCACTTGAAAGGCGCCGTTCGGAAATGCAAAGGGCGGGATGCTAAGTAGCTACGTAGCAACCCATTGCAGTCTGCTGAACTGTAATTGTCCCGCTGTCAAAGTATATGGTGAAAGGGGCAATGCTCTCGGTGGCTAGAGGCGAATTTGAAATGCCGCTCCAGGTGAACGATGCTGATCCTCCGGGGTTAATCTCTTTAGCCGAATTCTTTGGAGTCCAAGTTATCATGCCAGAGTTTACTGCAACATTCCAACCAGAAGAAGGGGACGCAGTGACAGAGCTGAAGCCAGTTGCATTGAGTACAATTTGGTTAATGTCTCCTGAGGAAAACTGAGAATTCGTGATAGTAAGTGAAATGCCCGTAGACTCTGACCTCGAACAGGTCGTGGTGCTGAGGCTAAACCAAGCAATATTATCAGTCACGTAGGATGCCGCGAAGGGAAGATTTTGTGCGTATAATGTGCCGTTTGTTGGCCAAGTCTTCGCTCCAGAAACGATTAGGAAGATATCATACTCGCCCTTCCCGACTCTTCCTGCATTTCCAACTATCTGCTGTGCACTAAATGAGGAAAGAGACAAGTCGTACGCTGAGGCAAAGTATACGGTTGCATTCTTGCCGTATGGAATCTGGATGGGGACGAATGAACCTTTGGTCGTGCTAGTTATGGTGCCATTTGAGGCGACATTCGCCGCAAAGAACGTTAGAAGAGGCATCGATCCGCAACCTGAATGACACGTCTGGTATGTCCACAGGTCCGTGTGAGAATCGATCGTGATCGTTCCTAGCGATGGATCATTGTTTACAATTTGGAGCGAGAGAGCTATGTACGGCCCATAGGGCAAAAGCGCGCCGCTGTAAGGGTGATCTATGTCCAGCGTCCAAGGTCCACCAGTATGACTGTAGGAATAGAACTCATACGAAGTGAATACCATTGCGAGTGAACCGAGGCCAGCCGCCACGAGTGATCCAATTGATTTGATTGAGGGCTGCTTTGGAGGGTACGTACCTATGAACGTGTTGCCTCTACTCGTCAGGACTTTGATCAGGTAAACGTGACCAGCTAAAAACAATACACCGGTATTGAACAACTGCGATTGCCCTTGATTGACAACGTAGGGCAGAGCTGGACTCGACGAGGCGCCTGAATTCTCCTGCACGACCTGCCCAGTTCCGAGATCTATGAGGAAATACGAAACGATTATTGCAGGAATTCCAGTATTGTTCGCTGTAAAGGCAATAGCTGCGCCCACGAGAGTTCCAGTGATCGCAATGCTTTCACTCCCCTGCGCGGCCTTGAGCAGATTGTCTTGGAGGGCGGCCTTCAGAAACATTCCCTGATCCTGCTGGACTGAATAGAAGAACCCGTAAACGACAGTGAAAGCGATTCCGAATACGATGATCGCGCCTATCACTGTCGAAACAGCACGGCGGCTGCTAGCCCGAGTTTTCCTCATGGTGAACTTGATCCCTCTTACCCCTTGCGATCCAGATTTCTATGTATGGACGTAACAGCCTATTCCAAGCGGCTGCGCGGAGATAGTCCCGCCAACGAAATATGCACTGGACACAAAGGCGACCTGAGTTCCGTTTGAGACAGGAGCCGTGCCTGTCCAGGTGAATGTGTTGATACCTTTTGCGTGTATGTAATAGGATGAGGTCGAGGCGGTCCAGATTATCGAGCCGTTAGGATACACGTTTCCTGACCAGCCTGATGGTGGAGCTCCGACGGAAGGCGAGGTGAACTGTCCTGCCTGGACCACGACCTTCGAAATACCGTTGCTGCTTCCGGTGGTGGACCAGACGGAGTTCCCGACCTTCAGAGTAAAGGTTGTTTGCGTTCCGCTAGAGCAAGACTGCGGCGTTTCAGTAAAGTTTGCAATATTGTCAGCGGTAAAGGTGGAGGAAAATGGAACGTTTTGCGAATAGAGTGAAGTATTTGTTGGATTGACCTTTGCACCGGAGAAAATCATGAAAACGTCATGCTCCCCTATTGCATCACTGATTTGCTGGGGAGCAAAACTTCCAAGCGACAGATCATTCGCGGATCCGAAATAAATCGTGGCTGATTGTCCATACGGGATTGTGATTGGCGTGAAAGATCCTTGCGTCGTGCTTGTTATCGTCCCATTTGAGGCTACGTTCATCACGTAGAAGAATAGAAGGGACTGTCCTCCGCAACCCGAACTGCATGATACGAAAGTCCATAGGTCGGTATGTGCATCTACGACTATCGTACCAAATGCTGGGTCATTGTTCACAATCTCTGCCGAAAACGCAATATTTTTGCTGAACGGAGTCACTGATCCGCTGTACGGGCGCGTTAGGTCTATTGCGTATTTAGGGCCTGTGCTGGTGTAATTGTAGAAACTGAACGAAGTAAATACCATCTCCAAAGAGCCCAGCCCTGACGCGACTAGGGAGTTCACGGAATAGGAAGTGAGCTGAGGTGAAGGGTAGGTCCCAACAACGGTTGTCCCGCGGCTGGTTAGGGCTTTCATAGTATAAGTTTGGCCGGGCGAGTATCCAAGTTTCGTGAGGAAGGTTGCACTCTTTCCCTGATTTAGCATACAGGGCAGAGAGGCAGATACGGACGGTGAGGAAACGCATGCGGAGGGAGAGGCGCCAGCAGTCGAGTTTACGTAGTTGTCGACCTTTCCAGTTTGATCTGTGATGAAATACGCAACAAGGGTAGCTGGGATGCCGGTATTGTTGACTGAAAAGGTGACGTTGCCGTTTTGCAAGCTACCGACGATGTATAGATTCTCTTGATTGCGCTGTATTGCAACGGAGTTTACTTGTCTTTCAATTGACTGGTAGACCTGCTGATCTTGGCTGACAGTGTAAAAGTATCCATAAACTACGCTGAATAATATGCCCAGTACGATTACTGCGCCGATGACGGAGGACACCGCGCTTTTGTTGCGTTTGCGACCGTAGCGATTCCGCATTTTACGAAATCACTTCGATTGCTGATAGCTGTACGTATTCCCGTACTGGCCCAGAGCTTTGAACTGGTAGACGACTCCAGACTTCAATGCCGTATTGGCATTGAGCTTAACGTAAGTGATAGCTCCTATCGTCAACTTTAGGCAGGTCGTGCAACCTGAAGGGCCTCCTGTCGAAAGCGAGGAGTTTGTATAAGTCCAAGGCTCTGTACTTGTGACGTTGCTAATCCAAACTTGCTTGATATAGACCGTAGTGTTCCCGCTGTTGTAAAACCAGAGTGTGACGTATTGGTTTGAAGTCGAAGAATAATTTGCATTTATTATCACAAAGTTCTCTTTCAGATAATTGATATTCTGACCGATGGCGTTTCCAAGATTACTCTCACTATTTGACGCAGAGCTCCGCGCCCAGGCCCAGGTTGCGAAACCGACAGCGATAGTAACAGCGATCATTAGGATGGCACCGATAACCGGCGTGATCGCTCCAATAGAGCGACGCTTCTTTTTCCCAAACTGCCTAGGATTCATAATGATGCAACTCTCCCTCTAATGCGTGCAAAGTAGCCCTTTGACAGGCGTCGTAAAATATGGCTCATCCAATTTGGAGGCCGAAGATTCAAAGACTGCGAATATCACAAAACCCCAATTTGAAGAGATGCACCGGAATTTACTCCAAGTGGTAGAAGCATTATCCACTCTGGTGCATCCCTCGGTTCGTAGAAGGCACATGATCACCTTTCCACGGAGTTGGCGTATGATAGCCCTTGCGAATTGACAATACTTATCCCGGATACGTGGTGCAAATTCTGCTGCGCAGTGAGCAAAATGAATTGCCCAAGATGCCTAATCTTAAGCTCTTATGAGGGCTGCGAGACTTTTCAGGATTAGTTCAAGATAATCGTTTAGCATTTTGATTGAAAGATCCTCTGTCTCAGATGCCTTTCAAGTTTGAGTTCGAATGATTCGTTGGCAATTCTTTTTTGCACACTTTCAGAAAACCATACCTTACGCTGTAAGTGAGTAAGCACTGCGATCAAACGAGGTTTCGGGATCAAGATCAGCTCTTGCCCACTCATCTCGAAATGAAAGGTAACTCGAAATTAAAGTGATTTCAACTTCGACCTCCAAATGAAGTCTTTTGAGACTCATCTCATAATCTTGCAATCATTTTCATGTCGATCTATATTTCAGCTCCATATTCCAGATCAAAAACGCTAATTCGCATTATTCATATTCGGATTGCAAAACGATTAGATTTAACAGGGCACTGTATCATTGATTCTAGATATTTCTCTTCGATCTGTGTTTTCGGCAAGCAAGTTTCGGAGGTCGGCCAAGAGTGAAGTGGACTAGGCGCAGAGTAATTGTAACTGGAGGCGCTGGTTTTATTGGTGGCACACTTGCCGACGAGCTACTCGGTCTTGGCGCGGACGTGACTGTGGTAGACAAGCTTGCCTTTCCCAACGAATCGTGGATCTGGCAGGCAAAGCTGAATCGATTGTCCGAGATCTACCAGAAACACGGACTGAAGAATGTCCAGATGGAAATCATGGATCTAACTAACGAAAGAGAGCGTTTCCAATTGTTAGCAGGAAGTCATGATGTCGTATTCCATCTTGGTGCAGTCTTTGGCGGAAGGGAATTTGTAGACATTCACCAGGCTGAGTGCTCCCGAATGCTTGCGATAGATCATAACGTCATCAGGGCCTCACATGAGGCAGGAATAGAGCACCTGCACTACTCGTCAAGTGCGTGTGTCTATGCCCCTTCTCTTAACAAACCCGGCTACTTGCTGAAGGAAGACGACATTCTCTCAACAGGAGAGGGCTGGAAGAGCAGTGACAATCTCTATGGTTTCGCAAAACTCATGGGAGAGATGCAACTCCTTGCCTTTGGCAGAGAGCACAATTTCAAGTCCTCTGTAACTCGCTATCTGACGGTGTATGGTCCAGGCGAGCTTGATGCCACTCATGCCATAGCCTCACTTGTTGAAAAGGCACTCAACCGACAGGATCCGTATGTTGTGTGGGGTTCTGGTAACCAGGAAAGAGGGTTCACATATGTCGACGATATTGTTCGAGGAACCATACTCGCAGCTGAGAATATTGCGGATGGCACTCCAGTCAATCTAGGATGGGACAAGCGGTACAATATTCGGGACGTTGCAAACCTTATTCTCCGAGTTTCTCACCACAGACCCAATCTGGTTCGATTTGACAGAAGCAAACCTGAAGGCCCTTTCAGCCGCGCGTTGGACATCACTCGTGCGAAGGAGTTGCTTGGATGGAGGCCTCAGATTGATCTGGAAGAAGGGCTTGAAAGGACAGTTGCCTGGCATGCGCAAGCCAAGAAAGAAACGGAAAGGGCGGTAGAACTCAAAACACCCGTCTAAGGTCGTGATGGGAGCTGTCTACAGCAAAGGACGTATCAGTTGTCGGACTGGGAAAGCTGGGCTTTTGTGTAGCGGTTGTCATAGCCAGCAAGGGTTTCAATGTAATCGGAGTTGACGTAGATAAATCCAGAGTCGAAGCTCTGAACAACGGCATCTCCCCGCTGCATGAGGCGAGAGTAGATGAACTGTTAATGTCAAACAGGGATCGACTTTCTGCAGTTTCCGATTTTGGAACTGCGGTTTCACGAACAAATGCTACCTTCGTCATAGTTCCTACCCCTAGTTTACCTTCGGGAGAATTCTCCTTGGAATATGTCGAATCCGCTATGGAAAGCATAGGACGTGCTCTCCGAAACAAGGATGATTACCACTTGGTCACGTTGATGAGCACTGTAATGCCAGGTTCCATGGACGAAACGGTACGCCCGATTCTTGAACGCGCTTCCGGTAAAGTCTGCGGTAAAGAGTTTGGACTTTGCTACAATCCGGAGTTTATCGCCCTAGGTGAAGTTATCAAGGGATTACTGGAGCCCGATTTTGTGCTGATTGGGGAATCAGATGATCATGCAGGATCAGTCCTCGCTCAAATTCAGCGCGAAGTTTGTAACAACTCTCCGCCGATGGAACGAATGAGTTTCATTAATGCCGAACTTGCCAAGATATCGGTAAACTCCTTTGTTACAATGAAAATGAGCTTCGCGAACACTCTGGCTGAGATTTGCGAAAGGACCCGAGGAGCCGATGTTGACAAGATAACCACGGCTATCGGAAAGGACCGAAGGATTGGTTCTGCATACCTGAAAGGGGCTCTCGGTTATGGGGGGCCGTGCTTTCCGCGAGACAACGTGGCGTTTGCGGGTCACGCGAAAAAGGTCGGCGCTCAGGCGATCTTATCTCTTAGTACTCATGAAGTGAATCAATGTCAAGTTCGAAGAATTGTCAAGCTAACTGAGAATGAAGGCATACATCCCCCTTCGAAGGTTGGGATCCTTGGATTAACGTACAAACCCGAGACCAACATCACTGAAGCATCTCAAGCTTTGATGCTTGCACAAGAACTGATGCAGAGAGGATTCGAAGTCTATGCATATGATCCTGCCCTATCAGGTAAGGATTTTCCTCGGCATCAAATGCTGAAAATGCAGAATAGCGCCGAAGATTGCTTGGCAAAGTCGGATGTTTGCATATTAGCCACACCCTGGAAGGAATTCTCCAAGATTGAAAAAGCATGGTTTGCAGGCAAGACGATCATTGATTGCTGGCGGATACTCGACGCCTCCGCGATCCAAAACGCAAGTAGGTATATAGCGATCGGAAAGAACTTGAGCGAGAGACTGACTGTAGTAGCTTGAATAATGTCAGGATAGCTCTCGCCCAAATCCCCTCAAAGATAGGCGATGTCCGCAAGAACACTCAACACCACATCGAGATACTCCGACAAGTCGCAAAGGAAAGCGTTGATTTCGTATGCTTCCCTGAGCTTTCACTCACTGGCTACCTGATGAAAGATGTTGCATACGAAGTGGCGACTGAATGCTCTAAATCCCTCACAAAAATCGCCAGAGAGACGAAGATTAACCAACGAGCAGTGGTCGGATTCGTGCGAGAAAATGACTTGGGCTTCGTTCAAAATGCTGCGGCCACACTTGGTAATGGTAAGCTGCTAGGTAGCACGGCAAAGTTCTACCTGCCCACTTACGGCCTCTTTGAAGAAACGAGGTACTTCGCTGGCGGAAATCCAAAGACAGATCTCAAGGTATTTGAGAGTCCCGCATGTAGGTTCGGGATTGTCGTCTGTGAGGACGCGTGGCACCCAGAACCAATAGAAGCTCTTGCTAGGCTTGGGGCTGATCTTGTTTTCTGCATCGCCTCATCTCCTGCGAAGGGTATCGTGGAGTCTAACTCTGAAAGAGGACTGCCAATTGAAGAGCAGTGGATGTCCTTGTTAAAGGCGCATGCTCTGATGAATACGATTTTTGTGGTATTTGTTAATCGTTCGGGTCCTGAAGATGAAGAATACTTCTGGGGCGGGTCGGCTGTAATCTCCCCTTCAGGCAAGACAATCACGAAGGCAAAACGGTTCGAATCAGATTTGCTGATTTCGGAAATCGACTTGGATGAGATTAAACGCGCTAGGAGATTTACTTCCTTCAGAGATCACAATGTAAGATTGCACGAGGTATTGATTGAGCTTTGACTCTGAGTTTCGAGGCCAGAGTACCTCAAGAGCTGAGAATAAACACGACAGTGGGTGTAGACTATCTCACGAAGCGCTTACGATCATACATCTTTGAATATGCGGGATGCGAATCGGCGACAATTGGCCTAAGTGGCGGAGTCGACTCTGCCGTCGTCGCTTTTTTGGCAGTCAAGGCGCTCGGCGTCAACCGAACGCATTTGTATTTCTTGCCCAGCAAGACGACCTCAAAAGAGGATCTGGAGGATTCCCAAATTTTAGCTGAAACTCTGGGAGTCCCTAAAGGTAATTTTAGAATCATTCCGATCGACGGAATCGTGGATGACATAGTGCAAGCAGCTCACATAGCACAATCGGATAGATTGGGAATCGGGAACGTTAAAGCGCGAACCCGGATGATATTGCTTCACAGCTTTGCTCGCTTCAACAAAGGGCTCGTTGTAGGAACCGGTGACAAGTCAGAGATCACCATAGGATACTTCACAAAATTTGGCGACGGTGGTGTTGATGTCTTGCCAATTGGCGACCTATACAAGACTCAGGTGAGACAAATGGCACTCGAAATGAGATTGCCGGCAAGAGTCTATGAAAAATCTCCTTCACCAGGACTATGGCCAGGTCAGACTGCAGAGAAGGAACTTGGAATGGACTATTTCTTGCTTGACCAGGTATTGTTCCGACGTTTTGACTTGTGGAGAGACGAAGAATGCATAGCTTCTGAACTACGGATTCCGATAAAGAAGGTGAGAAAAATTGTTCAACAAGTCAAATCGACTCAGCATAAGCGCTACCCTGCCGAAATTTTCAAGCTTGGTTTTCGCTGCCACGGATCGGACTGGAGATACCCCAGAGAGTGGGCTTGATTGGCCATAGAAAATAGAGAACTTCTCAAAAAAAAGAATTTCAAAACAGTTGCAGTAATCATATCTCACATCAATTCGGCCCGAACAATTGGCAAATGTTTAGCTCATCTTTTAGAACAAGACTATCCTAGGCAGCTATACCAAATCATCGTAGTTGATGCAGGCTCTGCCGATGGTTCCGTTGAGATTGTCAAGAAAATGGAATCCGAAATGGTTCGTCAGATCATTGCCAAAGGAGCGAGTGAACCTGAAGGTCAATCTTTAGGCATTCAATTATCGGAAAGCAACATAATTATGTTTACGAACTCCGACATATATGTTCCGAAAAATTGGATTCGAAAACATGTTGAGTGGCTAGATAAAGGGTATGACCTAGTCGGAGGTAAAGTCTTCTGGGGAGGTGACAAATACTCCTTTACCTGGAACATGCCGACTCCAAAATCCCCTCAATTTGTTCAGCAACAGGGTCTCGGGCTAGGGTTTTCAAACTGCTCGTTCAAACGCGATCTCTTGTCCACGTGTGGCGGCCTTTCAAAACTTCGATCCCAGCACGATACCGAATTCGCATTTAGAGTGCTCAAATGCGGTAAGAAAATGGTGCTGGATCCGGAAATAGAAGTCTTCCACGACCATCCTCTTACACGATCAAAGATGTCTTTCACACGTTCATTTCGATACGCGATCAACCATGTTCTTGTGATGAGAGAGGCATATGGAAGAATTGTGTCAGGGTCAGGTTGTCCCGCTATGATTCCAGTTGGAGGCTTGATACGAGAATGGACGCTTGTTGGGGGATTGAAGACTTACCGTGAGCTTTACCCAAAAGCCTATCAAATGAACATCCGAGTAGGGTTAATCGAGTTCCTATTGATTAGATTACTTTCGACAAAACTCGGCCAAGCAGTAGGGGTTTTTGCAGGTGCCATCAAACCGAATTCTGCCTTGTTTGCGATCGCGAACACTCATGTCAAGGTTCAAAACTTTGACAAGCCGGAATGAACCAGACGCCCCGAAATTATGAGTGAAATGTCACTTGGGTATCAAGGAACTCGCATATGAATACAAATGCGAACTAGGAAATCCTAGAAATTTGATTTGCTTCCAGAAATCGAGCGTCGATGTATTTCGGAAGCTGATGTCTGCAATATTTTATTGCATCCCTGCATACTTCTCCATGGCGTCTTCTCGATGCTTGCCAGTTACAACTAGGACTTTTTGGGGAGACACAATGCGAGTCGTCATGCCAGAGCTGAGCAGTATATCAATTTCGATTTCAGGGTTTTTCGAGCCAGACCTCACAAGATGGATGATGGATCACGTGAACCGTGGAGCCACGGTTATCGATGTCGGAGCTCACTTCGGCTACTATACATTATTGAATTCGTTTCTTGTAGGAATAGATGGCCAAGTTCACGCTTTTGAACCCACACCTTTCACGTTTTCGGTTTTGGAGTCGAATATCAAAGGACGACCGAATGTGTTTGCAAATAGGATTGCTTGCTACTCGAGTAACAAGAAATTATCGCTTTTTGATTACGGACCAAGATTTTCCGGATTCAATACATTGGGTAAGCCAAGAATGGGTGGGCTTTTGGCCCAGGAGAAGATTCAAGTGAAAGCCCTTACTTTGGACGATTATGTAGAGTCGAAGAGAATCAAACCGAATTTTGTCAAAATAGACGCGGAAAGCAGTGAGCTTGAGGTACTAGTAGGAATGCAAGAAACAATAGGTCAATATCATCCTGTGATTGCCCTCGAAGTAGGGGACCTTGCTATCGAAGCTCCCCCGAGCAGGAGAATCGTCCAATACTTAATTAACAGAGGTTATTGTGCTTTTGAAATCACGAATGGCGGCATGAGAGAACACCGCATACATGAAGCATATAGCTATTCGAATATTCTATTTGTGCCAAATTAAGTATGTGGCTAAGATTTTCTGAGGTAAAGCATAGATTGCTTGTCGGGTGGCAGATCTTCAAACGAAGACAGTCGGCTCAATAAATAGGGCGAGGTATTGATCTTAAAGATTTGAAACCTCTCGAATAATTTTGAAGCAGTCCCTCCACTCGCCTTCCATGCCTGAGGAGAGTATTCCATTATTATGTGAAGTGGTAGATCCTCATCTAAGAGTCTGGATGCGCCGGCAAGTATCATAGGCTCCGCACTTTCGGCGTCAATTTTGACGATATCTATACTACCAAATTTAGCCACGATCTGATCCACTGTTATTGCCTCTGACTCGACATACCTCCCAGTTTTGTACATTATGGAATGGCCACCCCTGTTGGAAGGTGATAAGAAGAGTTTGACCTTCCCAGCCGATTGCGCTACACAAGCATTGAGTAGATTTACATTTTCAATTCTGTTTAGCTCGACAGACTTTGAGAGCATTTCGAAATTTGTCGGTTCTGGTTCTACTGCGATCACTTTGCCATTAGTGCCAACCAAGCTTGAGCCAAGCATAGTATACCATCCAATGTTAGCCCCGATATCTAGTACTGTCATCCCCTTCTTTGTTATCCTGCGGAAAACTTCCGTAACGCATGGTTCCGCAGCACCAAAAAGGGAGATTGACGCAGACACCCCCTTATCCTTTGGGTCGATCAGAATCTTAAAGCCATGTGTTTCTTCGACTAATGGGCTGTCAGCCATAGACGCTAATTCATTTTTTGCCGTAGCCCCCTTTCTCAGGATTCGGATGAAAGAGAAGGGATGGAAGAAAAGGATCTTCATTCCAAGCACCAGAATTGAAAAACTAAACAATCTGCTTTTTCACCTATCTTTCTAAGTTAGAAATCACACAAGAATGATGACAAACAGAATAAGTCGCCTCTTTGGCAGTCATGATGTAGGGGGAAGAATCGCAGAATAATGTAGACGCTGTTTTCCGAACACTTGGAGTTTTCGTAACTGAATCTATATGCGTAAAACTAACTGAAATAAATCTTGTACCCCAGATCACTTTATCCGGAATCCGCGTTTCAAAACTGGATTCGTCATTCATAAGGATAAACAAATAGCAACAATAGATCTTAGGCAGACAGCGAAGGACGGAGCATTTGATTGTAGTCGTTTGGCAGCGCACATAAGGAGAAGTGTTTATGATCTCTCAAACAAAATTAGGTCAAGAACTGGAAAGATTCTGATAACAATTTTTGTTCTTGCACTAATTTTTAGGGTCATAGTCGCATCATTTAGAATAGCTTATGGGGCAAATCCCATACCTTGGCTTCCGTACGTTGAAACTTGGTCAGACTTTAGTTCAGTGTACGGTCAACAACTCGCCTATCTAAAGCACGGACTGCTGCCTTACTCAGGATTTGCCTACACATACACCCCTTTGTTTCTTTACATCCTCTTTCCATTCTATAATTTTGGAGGTATTTCTGCAGCGGCTGTACCTATTCTGCTAGCTGATTCAGCTAGCGCCGTTCTGGTGTATTTGCTTGTACTAAGAGTTTCCACCAGCAAAGTGGCGCTATTAGCGAGCGTTGCTTATGCCCTTTCACCCTTCGTCCTCGTGTATGAGGGTTATCTACTATTGAGCAGTCAACCAATGTTCTTCTTTGTGATGCTAGCTCTCTACCTGCTTCGTCAAAACAAACCACTTCAATCTTCAGTCTTCCTAGGCATAGCATTCCTCTTTAAGCAAGAAGCTATATTCATTCTTCCAGTCTATGCAACTTGGTACATTGGCAGATACAAGGCAGAAGCATGGAAAGGCATCTTGGCCTTTCTGAGCACCCTCCTTATGGTATCAGTCCCGTTCTTGCTCTTATCTCCTTTGCTCTATTTTGATTCTATCTCTTATGATGTACTATACAATTACTTCCCGGTCTCAGTCAATTACCCACATGTCAACGAGACAGCCCAAACAATCCAATCGCTTTCCGGATTCAAGCCAGGCACATGTTCGCTTATGAACACTAACGTCCATGCTACAATCTCTTCCTGTCCTTTCGGAATGATTACGTACTCTACTTCACCAACTGGCCCCTTTTTGTGGCCGAGCTATGCTCTAAACATTTTGATTTTATGGGGCCAATTTATCGAAATCCCCTTGTTTGTGTTGGTTGCTGGCTTGTTTTACAAATTCAGGAAGAAAGCGGATCTTCTTGAACTCGGTTGTGCATTTGCAACGGTTTTCTTGCTAGTTATCTTTTCTCTTCTAGTCCATGGCCTGTACAGGTACTATTATGTGCCTGTCTACGGCCTCTTGTTAGCCTCCTCAAAGAAACTCTCAACAGTTTCCGTAGTCACACTGATTTCGATAGTAAGTTTACTCCTACCAGGTGGCTCATACCAAACCTCTTTCGCATTGATCGCCATAGTGGCCAGTTTAGGATTATACCCGACATGAAAGCCTGCTGTCACGGATGCAACTCTTATTGAATTGTTCGCCGTCGAATTGCAAACTTAGAGCACTATTTTCAACGTTCAAGTCCCTAGGCGTGTCCCAACAATAGTCGGATCTTACAGTAAACAATAAGTTTACGGCTAGGTAAGTGTCGCTAGCCCTTGTACTCGATGAGCGATGGCGATCTAGTTGATAGCTGTCTGCGATCTCACTTATCCCAGTGACTCTAGGAATTGCATCATGAGATAATGTGAGTCACAGTAGGCAATTCTAGGTTACGTGCTCGTTTTAAAGGATGTGAGAGTCAACTCGCAGTCGCTAGTTTGCACGAGATCGTGAATTAAAGCAGTGACCTTTCTGCAGGAAAGTTATTGGATAAGAAGAAGGTTAAGACTTCCGGAGTTTATAGTTTAAAAGGAAAATAAAAAGGAGGGAGTGGGTTACAATATTACTTGTAACCGAGACTCCTACTGAGCAGTCAAAACTCCTTGAATTGACTGTCCGTTGACGAAGGTGATCACGTAGTTGTATGTTTGACCCGAGGTCAGAACGGCGCCAAAGTATAGAGTGATCGGTGTTGTAGCTCCTGCGGGCAGACTAGGACCGGTCGTACCAAGCGTTACCGCAACGCAGGTATTTCCCCCTACAGTGTTGAAGTAGTTCGGAATGCTTACCGGGTTTCCACCTGAGGAGAGTGTAAGCGCTGATATCTCTGTGGTTCCGCCCGGATTGTTCAATGTGAGCTGGAAGTTTGCCCCAGCGCACGCTGCGCCAGTGTTAGCCGCAGCTGCAGGTCCCGATGTTAGGATAGCCGAGTTTAGTTGGATTTGTTTGACGTTGGAACCGAACAGACCGAATGTGTATGCTCCGACGACGAGTGCCAAGACGAGAGTTCCTGCAATCAGAATGATTGTAGCAATGACAGGAGTGACTCCCTTCTTGCTGTTTTTGAACCGTAGATAGTGTGTGTTCATGGTTCAAGAGTTCTTGCAACTTATAATATCGTTTAGGAAGTCACACTTTCTACCCGCGATATGATTGCTGAATCCTGATTCTACATCCATGTTGTACGGTGAGCTCATTAAGAATTTTCGAGCCCCTTGAGCATGTCCAAAGGATCGATTATCTCCACACATTCGGTGTAGCGAGCGTTTGCTGCCATAGTCATTCTTATTCCTGCTCGGACTTTATCAGGAATCAAGAGGCAAGATATGCGACGAGCTACTTTGCTCAATTCGGCAAAGTCTGCGAATAGATAAGATGTGAGTTTTGAGGGGGAAATCAATCAAAGACCAACATACAGGACCCTGATCTTCCAAACGGTTGCTGAATTATTCCTATGCCTTGCTTCAAACCTATGTTAAAAGAGCGATAAATGCTATCGGCCTCGATGTCTCAATCCCTTTTCTCCATGATCTGCGAAGAAACACCAGCCTTGTTTATGATGTGATGGAACTATAGCGTGCGAATTGTGACTATTCGATATTGGAGACTCTTCGCATATTGAAGAGACAGAAGAGAACTCACTACCTGACTGATGGATATGAGGTAATGCTAGATCAGAAGATAGTAAAGACTCTCTTTGAGAGAGTCAAGCTCAATCTGCGACTCGAAGAGATTATCTTCAACGCTTGAATGTTGGCAAACTATATGCTAGGAAAGAAGAGTCTCGGATTTAGTCTAAATCCGATCGAAGTTAGGGCATTATTCGAGACTGAGGAAATGAAAAGCGAGGTCTTGACAAAATCTTGCAGAGAATTGGGAATGGATAAATCTACTCTTTGATATCAGAAAAGGAGACTCTCTGAATCAGGTTCATTGAGAATTTGCAACAAGACGAAACAATATTTTGTGAACTAGTGAACCAAGGCTATCTGTGTTTCGATTCCACGAATTTTCGAGCTACAGTCCAAACCTTTGAATCCTCGCCAGAAAGCGATTCTTTGTGATACGTAGCAAATTTCAGAAGATATTTTCTGAATCCCTTGTAAGTGTAAGCGTTGGTTTCTTCTGAATGGAAAATTCGGAACATTATTTCTGACACAGAAATTATCGACATGCCAACCTGGCATTTTCTTTTTTCGTATTCGAGGATCACCTCCAAATAGTATTGTTGCACGGACTTTCCGCCTAAATCAAGCGTTGACTTGACGATATTTCAAAGTTCATTGTAATAGAACGATCTACAGAATGAGTAAAAGGCGAGAAGCAAAATCGCAAACACCAGAATTATTTGAAGTGAAGAGTCAACTCGACTATGTACGGAAAATGAAAACGAATTCGCGATCGGGCTCAAGAGAGCAAAGAATCCAAAACCAAGCGTAATCGTATAGCCTGCGTGTGCAAGGACTTGCGAAGTGTATTCTGGTAAGAGCAATTTCGATTGCTCTTCGATAATCTCCTTGGTTTCCAAAGCTTCCAGACTATTGCTTTTTTGGGAACTATTTGTATTCTCTCAAATATTACCGAGTCATTTCTTTCGTCTTCCCTGTATGTTTGTATGCACGCTGGCACTCTGTGAGTCAGTAAGTAAGTAACTCACTTACTGACTATCAGTCAATCATTGAGTCAGTGAGAATACAACACACGCAAGAGAGAACACGTGGGGCCCTAACTATCAGACTAGCACATGAGATTCCAAACTTCTTGTTCCATTGATGTTGTCTTGCTCAATATTGACAGAACGCTGAACCGAGCTCGCTTATCCAGGTTTGAAAGCAAGCGAAGCTCCCGTGGACTGACTCTATGAAACTTGGCCGCCGCGTTAAGCTGGCAGGAAGCTTTCGCGAATCTAAACCAAGGAAGCTTCGGAAACGAAGTATTAGGGCGCTATTGCAAATCTTCTTTGACTCCCAGTCACATATGCCGAATGTATCTCTTCCTTGACACCTTCTAGAATTATTGCCAAGAAATGCACCTAGCTGGACTCAGAAATCAAGATTGGAAATTTTCACTTCGAGTGTACTACTGGTCTTGTAAATCAAAAAGAGTGGTTTACCTTTGGTTCGGCGTAAGGTTGAAAGCTCTTTACCGGACCAATATTGGATCCTAGAGATCCTTTGTCTCCAATAATTACACAAGTATTCAAAAGTATCTAATCTTTTACCTACGCGCGAGATGGGTCTAGGAAGCAGGCTGCTCTACTATTCACGAGATCATGATTTGGAATTACAGGATACCCACCAGGCGGTTGTAGTATTGAGCGAAAGAATGCTGAACTATGGATTGTGAATTCTGACCGACAATATGTTATTACGAGTGAGCATCTACAGGCTTTGGGACAATAGTTCTTCATAAAGGCCCGATTCGTATTCCTAGTCCACAAGCACTATATCGAGTTTGGACTGGATTGTCCCGTGGATCTCTAGGACTTTGAATTTCTATCATAGATTTACTTCGAGCGAAACTAAGCACCGTATTCATTTCCGCACTAAAGTAGCAGTCGGACTTGGTATACTTTTTCTCCTATTGGTTCCTTCAGGCTTCGCGCTATTTCACACCGATTCCCTTCACGCAAGCGCGGCGCAGGCAGGATCCACAGCAATCGAGCTGACAATCAGCTCAAGACTTGGTGTACTACCTGCCGATGGAGGTAGCTACGGCGCACTCGTCTTAGAATTCAAGAATCAGAGTTCTGGTGTTCCGTACATTCCCCAGAGCGACGTTCAAATCTTTCTGACTTCGTCTAACCAGCAGACTGGAACTGTTCCAGACAGCATAACGTTCCCCGCAGGTAGTCTCTATTACATTGCAGATTTTCAGACAACTTCGTCCCCCGGAAGCACTGTTATCACCGCGGTCACTGCTGACTACAAGCCAACCTCGCTTGTTGTGACAACTCTCCTAACCGGCGGAATGCCCGCAAGTCTTGTAGTATACCCCAGCCCCAGCCAGATACTCCCCGATAAGAAGGTCAATGCTAGCGCAGTTGTTCAAGTCGTCGACATTCTTGGGAATCCGGTCAAATTAGGGCAAGACATGACAATAGCCCTTTCATCTTCAGATTCAGAGATCGGAACGGTCCCAAGTACGGTCACTATTCCCGCCGGTTCGAGCTTCGCCACGGTGAGCTTCTTTCCAACCTATGTCGCCGGGCAAACGATAGTTACCGCCACGGCTGGAAACCTTTCCTCGGGCTCGGCTACCTTCTCTACTATCGGACCAATTCCCAGAAGATTGGTGCTGTCGGTAGCTCCCGGCCTTCTCTGGGCAAATTCCGGTGAAAATGCAACTCTGTCCGTTGAGATTCAGGACAACAACACTCAAACTCCCGCAATTGCGCCCTCGGCAGTCAGTGTCGTCCTAACTTCAGACAACACTAACGTCGCAATAGTCCCCAACCCCATCATCACTATACCCGCAGGATCATTTAGCGCGACTGTAGAGCTCAGGTCTGGAGGAACTGCAGGTGTTGCAACAATCACTGCGTCCGCGCAAGGATACATAAAGGGGTCAACCGTAGTTACTTCTGAAGCAGCTTCGAACGCCCCAAACCAAGTCACCGTCTCCTTTGCTCCAAGTACACTTTTGCCAAACAATCAGACATATGTAGGTGGAATCATTGTAGGACTTCAAACCGTCAACTCAAGTGGTACATTCCCTGCGTATTCGACTTCTCCAATCACAGTGTACGCTAGATCCTCGGACAACTCCACCATGCAGGTCAGCTATGGCACCCCCGACATCTCTGCAGTTATTCCCGCTGGCTTTACTCATACTGCTCTCAACGTTCGAACCACTTTCCTTCCAGGTTCAGTGATGATTACTGCACAGAGCCCCAACTTGGCTTCCGACACTGAGCCCTTGGTTTCGGTAGGTTCAGCGCCCAATGCTCTCAGAGTAGAGTTTACCCCGAACGTATTACCAGCGGACGGGACAACCTACAATATTGTAGTAGTCAACCTCATAGATTCTGCTTCCGGTGCCCCGAGCAAGGCACCGTCTGATACGCCGATCAATCTGGTCAGTTCTAACGCGGCAGTAGGTACTGTCGAGAACAGCATCACAATATCGCAGGGTCAGACTTTCGGGATTGCATACTTCAAGACTTCAGGGCTGCAGGGGACTACCCAGATAACTGCATCGGCGTCGAACTACACTTCGGCTAACTCTACGCTCACACTCGTCGGACAGGACGCGACGAATTTACACCTCTTCGCAGTGCCAAATACCATAGTTGCCAACGGGCAGCAGTATGACAACCTCGTGGTTCAACTACAAGATACTGCAGGAAACCCGGCGAAGACAGACACTCCGGTCAACGTCCAACTTCTTGCCCAGAACGTAACCGCTGGATCTGTTCCTCAAGTTGTGACCATCCAGCCAGGAGCGACCTTCGCCAATGTCGAAGTAAATTCCACCACATCGCCTGGCTCAATCAACGTAACTGCGTTCGCGCCAGGATTTGTGTCGGCCCAAGCCGGAATCAAGTCAACACTCCTGCCTATGAACCTGCGAACTACCCTTTCACCGACGAGCGTGAGAATCAACACTGCGGCAAACATCAGCGTCTCTGTAAGCTCTGAAGGCTCGCCTCTAAGTGGAGTAAACGTCACTTGGTCGCTTGCTACCGGTAGATTGTCAAACCTAGAAAACATGACCGACCAGACTGGAACGGTCAATGCAACTTATCTGGCGGGTTCCATCCCTGGCACATTTGTTCTCCATATAGGTGCAGCAAAAGCTGGGTACGCTCCGGAATTTAGCTCAATGTCAATCACGGTCTACTCTCCAACGCCAACTACCCAGAAGCAAAACACCGGTTTCATGTCGCTTGAAGTCTTCTCAATACCAGTCTGGATTCTCATAGTTGTCGCAGCAGCAGGAGGCGGCGGTGGAGGTTTCTTCTTCCTGCGTCGCAAAGGCTACTTTGGCGGCGGATCTTCGCAAGAGATTGAGGAAGACGAAGAGTAGGACTATTGGACCGAGACAACAAGCATCTCCCTTGAATTGAGGAACGGGTCAAAGTAAACCATGAAGTTCAAGTTCTCTGTAATGAGCATGGTCCGACTCATAAATCGGAAGAATCCCGACAAATCCAAGAACCTGCGTTCTTCGAAGGGCAAGTCCCAGAAGAGCAAGGTCGTAGCACCAGTCGAGGGCCCGATGGTAGGAGCCCCGATGCCCAGGACTTTCCAGGTGTTAGAGCGCTATCAGCTTACACCGCCATTTGCTTATGCGGTGATCGCACAGGACCCAGAGCAAAGAGTGCCTCAGTATTACGTGGACGAACTGGAACTCACTTACCAAGAAAAAGTACTCTACAACAACATCATAGAGACCCTGCAGACGGAGCTCAAAGCCCCCAGGGAAGACGTTGATCCAAAAAGATACTTTGCCGAGCAGGCAAGGAAGATTGCAGACAGGTACTCTCTCACGCAGAAGAAGAGCGCTCAGGTCTCCTGGGCAAAGATCCTCTACTACGCAGAGAGGGACATGGTCGGCTTTGGGGCAATTGACCCGCTGATGCGCGACCCGAACATCGAGGATATCTCCGTGGACGGGTCAAAGCGTCCGGTCTTCGTCTACCACAGACGTTACGAAAGCTTGGAATCAAACCTGTTCTTCTCCGAGGAGCAGAAACTGGACGACATGATTGTCAGGCTAGTACACATGTCCGGAAGGCACGTCTCCACTGCTTTCCCAATCGTGGATGCCACAATGCCAGGTAGACACAGGCTCGCTGCAACTTTCAGGAAGGAAGTCTCTCCTCAGGGCTCGACGATGACAATAAGAAAGTTCAGGGCAGACCCGATCACTGTCATCGACCTGATCAACTTTGGCGTCCTCGATTACGCGATGGCAGCTTACTCCTGGCTTCTGATAGAGAGCAGATTGACTGCCGTTGTAGTCGGAGCAACCGCGTCTGGAAAGACTACATTCCTCAACGCTTTGCTCTCAATGATTAACCCGACTTCAAAGATTGTCACAATCGAAGAAGTCCAGGAAATCAACATCCACCACATCAACTGGGCGCCTCTCGTATCGCGTCTCAGTTATGGTCTGACGGAGGAAGCAATCGGCGAAGTCTCCCTCTTCCACCTGGTAAAGGCAGCCATGAGGATGAGGCCGGATATACTTGTGGTGGGAGAGGTTAGAGGAGAAGAAGCCTACGCGCTCTTCCAAGCAATCTCCACGGGTCACGGAGGCCTTGCTACGCTCCACGCAGAAGACGCCGGCTCTGCAATCCAGAGGCTCACCTCAAAGCCAATGGACGTCGCGCCATCATACCTGAACTTCCTTGATCTACTCTACTCAGTTAGGCGTGTCGCAATCCCCAACCCCGGAAACCTCGGAAGGCCGAAGATAGTCCGCAGGGTAATAGCCCTATCTGAAATAATCGATTCGACAAAGTGGGTTGACACTTTTGTCTGGGATCCCACGAAGGACAAGTTTGTTGAGAGCTTGGAAAAAAGCGTCAAATTAAGAAAATTAGCAAAAGACCAAGGCAAGACCCTGAAGGACATGGTGCAGGAGATTCAAAACAGAGTCATAGTCTTGCAGTGGCTCAGGTCGAAGAACATTCGAAACTTTGTGGAAATCAGCACAATATTTTCGCAGTACCACGCCAACCCCGAAGCCCTCCTGACTAGGATCAAGATCGAGAACATGGACCTCCTTGGCAAGAGAGCCGCTACTCAGCAGCAACAGCAAGTCGCCCAGCCGGTCCAGGTTCAGAGCACTCCGAATCAGACAGAGTGACCTAACTACAACTTAGAACCAAGTGTAGAGAAATTCCCAGAGGAAAGCAAAGATAATGCAAGAACAGTCCGAAGCTGAGCCTCAACAACAAGAGCTTCAGAGGCCAAAGAACATCGCCGGTCAAAAGATCAAGAAGAAGAAGGTCAAGAGCAAGGAGGAAGAAGAAAGAACTTTCTCTGACCGCTTCATCAGACTCTCGATGAGGCTCACTCGAGCTCCGACCATGTTCCTGGTCAAGAGGATCCCTGGAATACGGGATGACATCTTACGGTCAAACGTCAACATCTCACCAGAGGGAATCATCTCCGTCGCGATGTTCCTAGCCTACCTGATGATTCCGGTCGCGGCAGTGGGCGCTTTCGTCATGTACAGCATGCACTTTGACCTCGGGATTATAGCGATGCCGTTGATTCCAGTAATACCTCTGATAGGTGGCATCAGTATCTACAAAGTCAGCGCCTCATCCCGAGGCTCTGCACTTGAGAATGAGATCCCCTACCTGATTGGATACATCACCGTGCTTGCCGGCGGAGGCATCTCCCCCCTTGTTACGATCAAGAGAATCGCAAAGGCGGGAAAGATATTCCCCGCCGCGGCCAGAGAAGCGAGAAGGATACTCCTCGACATTGAAATCTTCGGGCTTGACCCAATGTCCGCACTAGAAAAGGCTGCAAAGTACACGCCAAACAGAATGTTCTCTGATTTTATCGGGGGATACGTCGCAGTTCTAAAGTCAGGAGGAGATGCGGTCAGCTACTTAGAATCGAAGTTGAAGGAGGTCTTTAACTACAGAGAAGTAAGAGTTAGGGCGAGCTCTGAATTCATAGGTACGATGGCTGAAGCGTACATCATCTCCACGGTCATCATGGGAGTCTCGTTTGTGATTCTCTATGCTACCCAGTACCTCTTTGCTCCTGGAGCCCAGTCGCCCGACCCAACCATGATGCTCCTCTTCTCCGGAGTCTTCGTCCCGGTAATTTCAATGATCTTCATTACGGTCATTGGAAGCTCTCAGATAAAGGAGCCGATCGGATATGACCTGCCGATGTACATTTTCCTTGCCTGCACCCCAATTGCAGCAGTCTTCTTCTTCGTCCCGATGGGTCTTCCCATTTACGACCAGTTGGGAATCGGACTTGCCCTAACTTCGTCTCCCGCAGCCATAGTCAACTACATTCACGTCAAGAGAAACAGAGCTGTTGAATCAAGGCTCGCAAACTTTCTCAGAGATATCTCTGAAATCAGAAAGACCGGTCTCTCTCCGGAGAAGACAATCGAAACGCTCGCGGGTAGAAACTACGGCGGACTCACAGAGCACGTCAAGAAGATTTCTGCGCAGCTTAGCTGGGGAACGCCAATCAGGACGGTGCTCGAGAACTTTTCCGCATCCGTAAAGAGCTGGATCACGCAGGCGATGGCTTTCCTACTTCTCGAAGTTGTCGACGTTGGCGGAGGCTCGTCGAGGATGTTCATTGCTCTCGCGGACTTTACCGAGAAGAACGCGCAGCTCAACAAGGAAAAGAAGTCAATGGTCCGACCTTACCTCATCATCCCCTACATTGGCGCGATAATGGTCGTCGTCACCACGGCAATGATGATCTACTTCGTATCCGCTCCTGACTTGAATGCGGCTGGAGGTGCCGGGCAATACCTTTCCTCGCCCGCGGTCATGCAGGAAACAACGACGATACTTCTAACCGCTTCCTTCTTCCAGGCCTGGGTCATGGGCATCGTGGCGGGCAAGATGGGAGAGAATACTGTTGCTGACGGATTCAAACACGCCACCTTCCTCATTATAATCAGCCTCGCGACCGTTCTCATCGCGCAGCCGCTCATCAACATGGCTGGATAGGAAAAGGCGTCAAAAGGCAAGGAGACTATATATGATCTCCTTCCTCTTCACGAAATCTGCCGATACAAAGAGGTATGGAGCACGTAGTCGCTCGTATTCACCACTTTGCACACTAACTTCAAACGCACAAGAGGGAAAAAGAGAGTGTAGAGCCGCACGCTTACTTTTGAAGCGGCTGGACCACGTCAGCCCTCTTCAGCAAAGCCGGAGAGGGCGTCGGAATATCTATCGTGTTCGCAAGTAAGAAAAGCACAGAGTACACCTGCTGGTAGATTCTCGTAAAGATGTAGGGAACACCGGTCTGGGGTTCTGGCGAAAGCATCTTGTCAATCTCAGAAAGATCTCCCGAAAGGGTTGTGCTGCCCTCCACGTTGAACTTTGCGATCGAGGGATCCGTATCCATCGTCATCTGGAAGTTCAAAACTATGGACTCGCTCTTCCTCTCCGCCTCTTCCATGTTCACGTTGAAGCTGAACACGACTTCGGAGTTTCTGTTAGCAGTTCCTTCTTTCTTCTGAGCGCTCACGCTCCGAATGTCAGTTTTAATCTCGACTTCGTGCGCTTTTTCCGACATTTAGTTCGAGTCTATTCTCCAACAAAGTCTTGCAGCATTTTACTTGCTTACTACTATGTCCGCGGAAAGCAAAGTATATCCGGCTGCATCCCTATACTCGTCTCCATTCACGATATATTATCCTGTCGTTTCGAAGGAACAGGTTTGTCAATTTATTATGAAATAATTTGTGAATTCCAGATTCTGATCCGTGTTCCACAAAGACCTATAGGCAAATCTCAACACTTGAGAGAGATGTCCGCGGGCCTAGAGATCACTATAATCTGAAAACTCAGGAGGCGCGTTTTGTGGCTACAACTCGGCAAGAACAAGAGCACGAAGAACAAAAGTCTCCGGCAAAAGCCAACGGCTCCACGATGGCGATGGCCTACACAACTACTAGACAGGTGCAGCTCGAGAAGCAGTATGAGAAGAGTGTGCACACCGCCCAGGGTTCCGGCGTGAGGCTCAACATTGCGATCTCAAGAATCAGGACCCGCCCCCGACCCGACCTCGACTCAAAGTACGAGGTTACAAAGTACGAGCTCACCCAGGGCTTTACCTTTGGTGACAAGTACAAAGCCCTCATACCCAAGGGAACTCCGCCGTTTATCGACAGGGGAGAAAAATACGTCGAGCGAATCATGCGCTCTCTCTACCACTTCAAGCAGTGCGCTCTCATTGGTCCGAGCGGAACTGGAAAAACCCACATAGTCTATCTCGTAGCAGAAATTGCAGGACTCCCACTATGGGAAATCAACTGCGGTCTCCAGACCTCATCTTACGACCTCTTCGGCAGGTACATTGGTCTCGGCGCGGAGAACTGGATCGATGGACAGATCGTCTCGTGGTGTCGCTACGGCGGCATACTATATCTCGACGAGGCGAACATGATGAAGCAGGACGTCGCAACCAGATTAAATCCGGTCCTCGATACAAGAGGTCACCTCGTCCTCAACGAAAAGGACAACGAGATCATTCCAAGACACCCCGCAGGCTACGTCGTAATCAGCATGAACCCGTTCTCTTCAGAGTTCGCTGGAACAAAACCACTCAACGCCGCGTTTCGCAGGAGAATGTCCGTTTGGATTGACTTTGATTATCTGAGCATCGGAGACACCATCTCTGCCGATGAAGTCACTCTTGTCACAAACAGCGGAGCTGTGCCCGAGGACATTGCGAGAAACATTGTTCGGGTCGGCGCGGAGCTGAGGCGCGAGTACAAGGCGAGTGAGATTCCTTACGGTCCTTCAGTCGGCGACCTAGTAAACTGGGCGAAGCTCGTCTCCGACGGCGTATCTCCAGAGTCCGCAGCCGAAGAAACAATAATCGCGATGACCTCTGACAACCCGGAGGTCCAGGACATTGTAAGGCGCATAGTCAGGATGGTATTTACAGGATCTTCAGAGAAACCGCGCGCTTCTCAAAGTGAGCGTACAGTCGAAAGAGAATCCTCAAGGCAGCAAGAGGAAACTCACGTGGAGGAGAAAAGGCAAGCTCAGGAAGAGGAGCCTGAAGTCGTAGCTCGTCCCATGTTCAACCTTCCGAGAACAATCTCGCACTCTAGCGATTCTGATTTTGACCTGAACTCTATCTAGAGATCTGCCATGCAATTCTCTCTTTGCTCCTTTTTCTCAGTGTCCTAACTACAAGAATGCAACAGAACAAAAAAACTCCAGAGTGCAGTTTGAAAATGAACCTGAATGAATACGCCTGGGGCACCACTCTCTCCATCTCTCAGAAGAAAGCCGATGAAATCAAACTACTATTCCAGGACGACGGCTACCCCAAACTCGAGAGGGACTCCGTAGGTTACGTCCTGCGCATACCCACGCCGAAGCAGGCTCGAGAAAACGTTTTGAGCTTGCACGGGATGTACTTTGACAACGACGACAGCGGCAAGTCTGCCCTCTGGCAGGTCTTCAACGCCTCCCTCCACCACCTTGCTCTTCACAGCGTGGTAACAGACTATTCCATCTACAGGGACATTAGCCCTGGGAGAGGGGGACTCAACAACTTGATGTTCGCAATCTCGCTGACGGAGGACTTTGCAGCAAGGGGACTGATGCGAGCCAAGTTCCCCGGATTATTATCGACAATGGCGTACGCAAACCACTACGCCTATTTGAGATTCAAAGACCTCAGCGAAAGAGGCGACATTGCAGACCTCTTCGCCGCAGATCTCTTCTCTCTTTCTCTGGTGGGCAGACTCCGCGTTCCGCTTGGAGAGCAAATCGACAAGGAACTCACCGCGCTTCACAAGGAGCTATGCTCGCTTGAGGAGCTCTCACATGATATTTTCTCTCACCCCATTGAAAAAAGTCAAGAGAAGGGAAAGGATCCCCTGCAAGAGTTCTGGGGAAACAGCCTCACCCTTTCAAAACTCAAAGTGCAAATAGCGGAGCTCATCTGCTCGACCTTCAACCGCAACTCCGTCAGGTTATCGATGGTCCACTCTCTCCCGCACACAGAGTCCCACTCTGGGACAAACTATCTCTTCGAAAAATCGGCAATCACCGAATCGCCCGAGGAGCGGGAAAGAGTCCTTGAACTGTGCTGCAAGCAACTCGGTATTAATCCCGAGGGCAAGTCAGACGTAGCAACAGGAAGGGAGATACTCGACTCTTGGCTCGAATTGCTCGCGGCAAACCAGAGAATGATTGCACTGTACAGGAAACTGGATCCGACCTCGCACATTGAGAACTATACCATGCCCGCCGAAGATTATGCAGAATTTGTCCGGGTCAGGGCAAAACTCGTCGGTCCAATCAGGAGCATCCTCGAGCAACTTAGGCAGATGAAGACCGACGTTGACGAGAGACAAAACGAGGAGGCGGGGTACATCGACATGCAGAAGGCTATACAATACGTCGCCTCGAAGAACACGAGCAACGACTACTTTGCGCGCGAGGAGATCGAGAAGAAGAGCGAGGCCTGGGCCATTATCATCGACGCGAGCAAGAGTCTCGAGCAGCTCCAGGGCAAGGTCAAGGACATTGCAGTGTGCATCATGGAGGTGGCGAAGGACCTCTTCACAACGCCTGAGGCCTGGTGCTGCCTAGCTTTCAACGAGAACCTCTTCATAATCAAGGACTTTAAGGAAAACTACAGCAACACAGTGAAGAGCAGGGCCGGCGGCCTCTCATCTGGGATAAAGACATACCTTCCCGACGCGCTTAGGATCGCGGCGAGCCGGCTGTCTTCGATGACAGCCGAGGTGAAGGCTATTCTAGTTATCTCAGACGGCTATCCTCTGGGCTACGAGGGGATAGAAAAGGAACTAATCACAACAATAGAGAAGGTCAACAAGAAGGGGATACTTCTCCTAGGTCTCGGAGTCGGAAGCTCTGCGATTCAGAGGTACTTCAGGCTGAACTGTGTGATAAACCAGCCTAGTGATTTGATGAAGCAGTTCGTAAAGACCTACCTGGACGTCCCGGGCCTACTTTAGCGCGGCAATCTGGAACTCTTCGGAGTACCTGAACTTTACCAGCTGCCTTCCCTGCTCCGAGGTGGGTATGATCTGTTTCGGAACTCCCTCCCTGAAAACGACGAGGATCCTCGCGTCCGTCCTAAATCCCCTGTTCGGAAGTTCGCCGAGCACCTTCCTCACATACTCTAGCGCAACGAGTTTGGTTTTTAGGGCTTCTACTGCCTTAAACAGCGCAGAGACCTCGGCGTTGCGAATCGAATCCAGTCTGGGACTGGCAATTCGAATCGAGAACTCTTCATTTCCCAGGGTCACCCAGTCGGGATCGTCAGATTCTCCGCTCCTCCTCCGGTCGTCCTTTGGGTTCTTCTTGTTCTTTCTCGAATCAGAGTCGGAGTCCATCTGCTGCAGCATGCTATCCCCCTGCTCACCGCTGCCCCTCAACAGCACTCCCAGCCTGTTTTCAAATTTGGTGGCCATCTTTGAGTGGAGCTCGATGTACTCGTCGAGAGTCACGCCGAGGTCAGCTAGGTTTTCAAAAGGAATAATCACGTTGGGCAGCGAGAGTTCTGGCTTCAAATTATGAGCTTCAGCCGTCCGAGTGTTACTCGCAATTTAAAAACGTGCCCTCTCTGGAGTCGATCCACTTGAGACGAGAAGATTAGATTCGAAAGAGCCGCGGATAACCAGAGGAAAGGAATGCTCGCATGAGAGAATGAGGAATGAAATTTCCTCTCTCGTCTCGAATTATGAAAGTCTCTCAAAAGGGCTAGTTCTTCGTAAGAGCCGCCTTCAGTGCGTCCTCTGGCTCTCCTTGAGATGCAGAAGAGTCCTTTTCCTTGCCCGAGTAGCCACCTTGAGGCGAGTGCGTCTTCTTTATCGTGGATGCAGAAGAGCCTCCTGGCGGAACCCTCCTGAACTCTCGAGTCGCCTTCTCAAGCAGCCCGACTCGTCCAGAGATCTTCTGTCTCCTCTCGGAGAGGACAGACTTCATCTCCGGAATTAATTCGTTGAGAATGCGAAGCAGCGTCTCCGACTGCAGCGAGTCGAGAGATTTCGAGTTGACCATTCCGTTGCTGTGCATCAGGATCAGAGTGCCCTGCGGCGTAAGAATAACGTCAGAGAGAGAACTGTCAGATCTCAACAGCGACGAAGGTTTGATGTGAAATGGCATACCCATCGGCTCGAGAAACTGCTTGAGATAAGCAGCGAGTTCTCCCGCATACCCCCTCTCCATTTCCGATAGTTCCGAAATCTGTAATAGTTCTTCGCTGAGAAATCTAATCGAGATGTTAACCTCAGAGTCCTTCTGCGACTGCTGAGAACCGATCGTAAGTTGAGTAGTAGTTTTTGGAGAACTGCTTTGATTTTGTTGCTCTTCTTGGGCCAAGAGGGCTTTCCAGAGGATATTTCTCTATAAATCAATATTAGAGATTGTGGAGTGCGGATCCCGACTGAGCGTGCGGCATTAATTAACTGAGTTTCACTTATGGAGTACATTTCTAGTGACAGCATCTTGATATAACAAAGATCGATACTCTGCTTTTCATAAGGAAGTCAGACAACCAAAACATGGCAATGGAAAACATCACAATGCGGCCTCAACAGATGAGTCCGCCCCAACTCAACAGACGTTCAAAGATGGAAACGTACTGCGACATCCTGAGAGCGATAGGCGCAGGTGCCGAAAAGCCAACACACATACTCTACAAGGCAAACCTCTCATGGACAGTGATGCAGGGATACATCCGGGCACTTGAGGCTCAGGGGCTCGTGATCTCGAGCGACGATGACGGAAAGAAGCTCTACCACCTTTCGGACAAGGGGTATCAGCTCCTGAACCAGTTCCTCTCGATAAAAGAGGATTTGAACCTCGTTCCAAACGAGTAAGTCGCCTGCCGGGAGAGAATCCCCTCTCTCTCGCACACCCCCTTTTTTCCTTCTAGAATACTCGTATTTTGTTCGGCTTTACACCTCGCAACAATAATCTCCAACTAGTCTGAAGAAGGGAACTTAGATCCCTCCTGCGTTTGACTAGCGCTCCTAACTGTTTTCGCTGTGTAATTCCCAGGTTCTTTCCAGACTAATCGTGAGGAAAGATTCGACTGGGAATTTGGGTTTCCTGTACTGATTTTGGAATCAATATGCAGAGCTCATATCGATTAAATATTGTGCGCGCGAATTTGAATCTCAATTCTTCTTGCGACACAGAGGTAGAAGTGATCAACCATGCCGCTAGCGCCTAACTTCCATTTGTCAACGCCTCTGTAGAATTCGTATCAAAATTAGGAAAGATTAAAAAAACAAAATGATGATTGTAGGTAACTCGCAACAATCTTCAGGGACTGGCGGCGCAACCAACCTGGAGCTGATCCCCGCTCACTCAGCCAGCAGCGCTATCGCGAGGCAGCTCGTCGACGTAGAAATACTCTACATGCTCAACTTTGGAGCAAAAAGTGGATACGAGCTGAGGAAGCAGCTCTCGCGGGCCTTTGGCATTAGGATCAGTTACGGCACCCTTTATCCGCACCTTCACGCCCTTGAAAGATTGGAACTGATCTCCGGGACCTGGTCTCAGAGGGAAGAGTCCGCCCCAGTGAAGAAGCGCGTCTACGCCCTAACTCAACAGGGCACTGCCCTCCTGAGGCAATCCGTGCAAAACCTCTCGATCATCGCCAACACCATGCAACTGATGATGAACAAGGTATCGCTCCTCCTACCAAAGACCTCTGAAAAGACGGAGGAGTGGGACTCTGTCTTGAGCTCAATCCAGTCAGTCTTCTCAAAGAGGGGCTACATGGTCTCAAGGGACGTACAGTCCAAAGGAATATCCGGCACCGTGCATGAATTGGAGTTCCTAGCCTCGAGGACGGGCAGCTCTCATCCTACCTCGTCTTCCACGAGCGATTCCGAGCGTGTCGTTGTAAGGCTCTCGGGCAGCTCGCAACCACTCTCCTCTCTAGACCAAGTGATGAAGGCCATCGTCGTCGCAAAGGACATTGGAGCCAAAGTCGTGATACTCGCCGTTCCGCCCCTCAGCGACGAAGTTGCAAAGTTGTCCAAGTTCCACGGCATTACCGTATTCGAGGGAGCCGAGTGGAAATCTGTCCTCGCAGAGTTTGCGAGTGGAATCGATTCGTGCCTCTGTTAGAGAGGGGCAGAGGAACCGCAGAATTCGCTCAGGAAGCTACTCTACATTCCACTAGCTTCTCTTCAATTTGGAGGAGGCTTGCTCGACGACCTGATCGGGGTCAAAGTTCCACCTGTGATTTTTGAACAATTGCACGGGTAGAGCGTACTGCTGCCTGTTCCTCGCATCGAGGACCAGCACCTTTAGCTTAGAAGCGGCGTCGCCGAGAGAACCGGAGAGGAAGCTCAGCATGTCGAGGTACGAGTCCTGCGGCACCATAGCCTCTCCCGCATAGAAGCCGGTATCAAGGCTCAGGGCGTCGCTCCAGAGGAAAGGAAGCTTGCGAATGACTCCTCTCGCGATCTTCTCCTCGGCAAAACTCAGATCGGAAAAGTAAAGCTGCACGTACATCGTAGACTGCTTTGATGCGATCCCGTTCCACCGGATCACGTACTCGTCGAGGAGTCTACCCTCAGTAATGTGCTTGTGGAAATGGTAAAAGACGTTGTTCAGCGTCGTCTTTAGCGAGGAGGCAATCTCAGATAACCTCGTCAGCGCGTCTGACTCTAGCTGTCGGCAGATCATCAGGTCAAGCTCGTCAAACTCTGGCTCGGGTTCCTCCTTCCTCCGTGAAATGGAAGCCTTCGAAGAAGATGCAGAGGCAAGGTAGGAAGAAGAAGTGGTTGAAGCGGCGCCCGAGAGCGGCTCTTTCTTTATCTTGCTCCAATCTATCTTCCAAGAGCCGTGTTTCAGGTCGAAAAACTCCGGCTGGATCATGTGAGACCTCTCCCAGGAGACAGAGTGCACTTCAGGTACCCCGCCGATAAGTTTCTCCTCCGAGAGCCCCCTGAGCATGCGCTTCAGCGAACCTCCGCCTCCGCCGCCGGCCTCTGAAGATATCGGGATCGTAAATTTGCAAGCATACTCGTTACTCGGCAGTCGTTTCGCGCAGGAGGAAAGGCACCCCTGTTCGCCCAGCAGTGCAAAGAGTTTCTTCTCCCAAGCCTTGCCCTTCTCGGAGAGCTTCAAGTACGCATAATAATGCCTCAGGCCGAACTTGCTGTAATCGACACTCGCATGTATCTCAAGGCCCTGCTTCAGCATCCCTTTTACTTTGTATCTTGTGGTCTCGACGGGCATCTTCAGAGCCTTTGCAAGTTCGACGATGTTTCTCGCTCCACCGGCCCGGACGTGTGGCACTACCTTGTCGAGGAAATCCTTTGCAGAAGAGCTGGACATGTGATATTCTCTAATTGCACGTCCGTGGCATGCCCTACGATATTAAGCCTTGTTGCACATAGTTATGAAAAGTGCTTGCTCTAACTGAAATCAGATCTTTTATGATGAAAAGTTGCGAAAATCAATGATGAATGAGAGAAATCATTACCACAACGAAAAAATGGAGACGCTGCCCCAGCGCGAGTTGGCGGCAATTCAAGAGAAAAGATTTCGCGAAATTTTGCAGTACTCCTACGACAATTCCGTATTTTACAAAAAATCCCTGGATCGTTTAGGGCTGAAGCCGGAAGACGTCCGCTCGATAAGAGATCTTCAGGATGCAAAGTTCTTCACCACAAAGGACGACCTGCGACTCTCCTACCCGTTTGGAATGCTCGCGGTCCCGAGGGAGAAGGTAGTCGAGATGCACGCTACCTCGGGTACGACGGGTACTCCGGCGCTCGGCCTCCACACCGAGAAGGACTTGAGGGATTGGGGCGAGGTCGCCGCGCGAAGCCTCGTGATGTCCGGCCTCACGAGCAAGGATGTCTTCCAGATTACGCCGAGCCTCGGTATGTTCTCCGGAGGTTTTGGTTTCTACCACGGTGCGAGAGCCGTGGGGTGCACAATCGTCCCGGCGAGCGCCGGTTTCTCAAAGCGCCAGATACAGTTCATGCTTGACTTTGGGACGACGATGTTCTCTGCAATAGTGTCCTACGCCTTCCGCCTCGCTGAAGTGGCGGCCGAGATGGGGATCGACCCAGCGAAGGACACCAAGGTGAGGAAGGGGATCTTTGGCAGCGAGATCTGGACCAAGGGGATGAAGCAAAAGGTCAGCGAGCTTTGGGACATGGAGCCCTTTGACGTCTACGGGTTTACGGAGCTCTGCGGACCGGGCGTCGGGAACGATTGTTCGATGCACGATGGCCTCCACATGTGGCAGGATTATTATCTAATCGAGGTCGTTGATCCAAAGACCGGTGAGCCGCTCGGCGCGGAGGAGGAAGGCGAGCTAGTCTTCACGACACTCACAAAGGAGGCCATGCCCCTGATCAGATATCGCAGCAGAGACGTTTCCAAGCTGCTGGATTCCCCGCCTGCGTGCGAGTGCGGAAGGACGCACAGGAAGTACAGGGAGATTAGGGCAAGGGTCGACGACATGCTCAAAATCTCGGGTGTCAACTTTTGGCCGTCCGAAGTAGAGACCGTATTACTCAAGGAGAAGGACCTCGGTCCCGAGTACAGAATCCACGTCTACACAGAAAACTCCGTGGACAGGGTGCGGATTTCCGTCGAGTCAAGGCAGAAGGTTCTCGGAGAATCGGAAAGAAGTAAACTTGCAGGGAAACTGGCGAACGACCTCCACGACGTTCTGCTCTTCAAGCCCGAGGTGGAGATTGTAGCTCCGAACAGTCTCCCAAGGGTCGAGGTTGGGAAGGCCGTGCGCGTCGTGGATGAGCGAAAGAAAACTTCGCTGCAGCCATAGTGCGAATATCTCGCTGATCTCTCAGGGCGTCGCTATATCAGTTCGCTTTTTCTTCTCGCGCTTCGTCCAGCGCCGCTAGAACCTTGTCCGGTGTGAGTGGGAGCTCAAAGAGTCTTGCTCCGACCGCGTCATATATCGCGTTCGCAATCGCCGCAGGAGTGGGTATGCATCCATGCTCCCCCACTCCCTTCGCTCCAAAGGGGCCGGCTGGGTCTGGTTCGCCGACGAACTCAACTTGTATCTCGGGAATCTCTAAGCTGGTCGGAAGTTTATAGTCCGCAAAACTGGGGTTCATCACCATCCCCTCGTCCAGTATCAGCTGCTCGTAGAGCGTGTAGGCAAGAGACATCACGATTCCTCCCTGGACCTGCCCCTCGGCACCGATTGGGTTCAAGATGCGACCGGCGTCGTGCACAGCCACTATCTTTAAGACAAGTACCTTTCCGGTCTCCTCGTCCACCTCCACTAGCGCGGCTTGCGTTCCAAACCCGTACGTCATTGAAATGTTCCCGATGAACGTCCCAGGATCTGACATCTCGGTCGGTGGATCATAAAAGTAGGAGCTCATCACCACTGTGCCTCCCTGCCTATAGTGCGCATGGCGCAGCACCCTCCCCAGAGACATTCTCTTTGAGGGATCGCCGAGCAAGATCACTTCCCCGTCCCTGATTCCGAGTTTCGACGGATCCTTCTCTCCAAACTGCGCCGAGGCAAGTTTCAGAATCTGCCACTTTGCATCTCTTGCCGCAAGCAGTGCCGCGTTCCCACCGATAAACGTCGCCCTGCTCGCATGATCTCCCACATCCCAGGGCCTAATGGAGGCGTCCTTGTTCAGTATCTCGACAGAGGACAGAGGCACCCCGAGCTCCTCAGCAACAATCTGAGAAATCGAGGTGTCCGATCCGGTGCCAATCTCCGTCGCTCCGGTGAACACCGTGACTCTTCCAAAATCGTCAATCTTGATCATGGCGCCGCAGCCGTCAGAACGGTAGACCCTCGCTCCTCCCGCGACATGGAAAAGTGTCGCAAAGCCAATGCCCCTTCGTTTCCCCTCCCTGTTTCTTCCCTTCCACCCGATCATCCTCGCAGCGAGCGAAAGCGTTTCCTCCATTGCGCACGTGGTAATTTTCATGCCCTGCAGCGTCACGTCGCCAGGCTGGTTTGCGTTACGCAGACGGAGCTCAAGAGGGTCAATCCCGAGTTTCTCGGCCAGGATGTCCATCTGCGACTCGATTGCAAAGTTGATCTGCGGGTTGCCCGCACCCCGCATCGTTCCTGTATAAGGGTTGTTTGTATAGACCGGCCACGCGTTGAAGCTCACGTTCTCCACCCTGTATTGCCCGGTCGCGGTTGCCATCATCACCCTGGCGTCAAATGCTCCCCACGATACGTAGGCGCCCGTGTCGAGGTATGCATCGACCTTACGCGCGAGAAGCTTGCCGTCTTTCTGTGCCGCAGTCTTCAGCTTGATTAGGGCAGGCTGCCTAGTCGGGGAGAAGCTCAAGTCCTCCTCTCTTGAGAGGAGTATCTTTACCGGCCGACCGGTTTTCATAGAAAGAAGAGCCGTTATCACGTCGAGCGGATAGAGATCCATCCCCCTCCCGAATGACCCGCCGATGTACGGCTGTATCACCCTGACTCGCTCTCCCGGAATCCCCAGCGCCTCGGCGATCTCCCTCTGGTACATGAAAGGGGCCTGGGTGTTTGCCCACACCGTCAGGATTCCCTTGGCGTCGTAAGATGCCAGCGCCCCCATCGTTCCGAGTGCTGTGTGAGTGTGAAACTGGAGTTTGAACGTGTTCTCGACGACGACCGCGTCGGTCCTTGCAAATACTCGCTCAGCATCCCCCGCCCTGAAGCTGAACGGTATCTTTGCCACGTTGCCCGGCGACTCTTCGTGAAGCTGCGGAGCCCCATCCTTCATAGCTTCCAGCGGATCAAATACAGCTGGCAGCCTCTCGTACTCGACGTCTATCAGTTCGATGGCTTTTCTTGCGGTCTCCTCGTCGACTGCCGCAACCGCGGCTATCTCGTCTCTATATGAGAGCACCCTCCCCTCCTTGAGCGGGAGGTTATCCTTCATGAAACCAAATCTGATCTTCGGCGTGTCCTTCGCAGTGATTACGGCGACGACGCCTTCGAGTTCCTCCGCACTGCTCGTATCAATCTTGAGGATGCGAGCGTGCGCGTACCTGCTCCTGAGGATCTTCCCATAGAGCATTCCGGGAAGTTTCAGGTCTATCATGTACTGGGCCCTTCCGGTTACCTTCTCAAGCGAATCATACTTTGGCACCCGCTTCCCTATGGTCGAAAAGGCTGTAGTTTGTTCTTCTTCTTCACGAAGCTCAGGCTGTTCCATAAGAGTCTGCTCTACGGCGCTCTCAGTTTCCGACAATTTGTAAAGAAAGGGCTACCTCCTCGTGTCTTTGATACTTGAACGTACTCTGTCTTTGGCAAATTAGCATTTTGCCGCGAGACGCGCACGGAAGAGCTACAAGACGGCTGGAAATGTTCATGACTACCGAAAGGTGTAGATAGCAAAATCTCCAGGCGTTCTATAATCATCAGGTACCGCTAAACTGCAAGGGTTCCACCCTTATTGCCGATGAGGCCAGTTTAATGCCATCAGGCATCTCAAACTGCGAGGTAATCACGTATCCTCGTGGAAGGTATCCCACAATCGACGCCAGCGTCTTCATCGCAACATCGGAGTGAAATCCCTGCAGCTCTTCTGTCACTGCCTTTTCTCCAGACATCCTGTGCAGAATCTCGATGCACCTGTCTCCGACGAACTCCCTCGCCTGCGTTCTGGATGAGACGATGAAACTGTTCCCTGCTTCGTGGAGTTTTTGGATAATCTCCACGGCTCTTTTCTTCAGCCGCTGGCTTTTGAACCTGTCAAGCACATCCTCAAGCACTATGACTGTGGAGCGTACCTTGCTCGAGAGCATCTCGTGAAGGAGAAGGACTGAGAGCAGCTGCCTCTCTTCCTTCGTTGTAGGGTCTCTGAGCCCCCTCCCAGAGATGTCAAAGAGCCTGCCTTTTCCCTGAAAGAGTTCTGGAGTGGCTTTGGCAGATTCCTTGTCTAGTTCAGACAAGTAGAAAATTTTCGAAGCCGTAGCTCTCGACAAAAAGCTCTTCGAAAGCTTCTGCCCAAACCGTGATAGCTCCTGGTCCTCGCTCATAGCACGGACCACTCTTTCAAGTGAAATTTCGGCCGGGGATGAAGCTGCGGCTTGAGATCTTTTCTCCACCTCTTGCGCATTGTGCTGCATCATTGACGCCTTTACGAGCGAGGCAATCCTTGCGACCTGCTGATCCGTGCAGTTTAAGCCGCTCTGGAGGAACCACTCTTGTATAAGTTCGGCCGTGAACTCGGCAGCCTCCTCATTTTGAACTCCGCGTGGTACGAAAGGAATACGAAATTCCCTTGCTTGTGAATCCCTTGAGAAAGCAAGTACCTCCCACTGGTACTTCCATGCAAGCCCTCTATGCTCTCCCTTCTGGTCGATTACTATCACATACTGCGAGGCGAGCGACCCGAGTCCATCTACAATCCGCCTTAGCGTTGTGCTCCGTCCTGTTCCCGAGGAGCCAACTATGGCCACGCCTAACGACCTTACAGCGTCCGCGCCAAGATAGAAATCACCAATGACCTTCACGGTCGATGGAATCTGGCTCTCGGGTGTTCGTCTTGCGAGTACACTCACGAGTCCAGAAAGGTCGAGTTGCTTACCAATGTAGATCGAACCCTGACCTCCACGGGAGACAAGAATCTGCGGCGCGACATCGGATACTTGTTGTTGCTGCTCTCCTGCAACCACCTTGGCTGGTACAGCCTCCGGCCGCGGCCTTCTTCGCATCCGCAACTCCTCTTCTCTCCTCGCAGCTTCTTCGGCCTCCTTCAGCTTTTTGCGTTCTTCTTCTGCCCTAATCGAAGCTTGCCGCTTCTCTTCTTCCTCACTTAGAAAAGCCGCAACGTCGTCGAGTTCGATCGGGCTCATTACAAAGTAGTTGCCCTGATCTTGAATAAAGTCCGCGATTACTTCTGGCACTTCTGCAGGCTTTGAGAGGACTCCCTGGTTGTCGACGAGTCTCTCTAGGAAATGCGTCGCATCCTCCGCGGGAGTAGTTGCGAAAAATTCTCGCAGTCTCGAGAGAATTACGTGCTCGCTTGGCAGTGCAACCTTCTCTACAAGCATGTCCACGTTGTCTTTTGCGAAGAGCGAGGGAATCCAGATTGAGTAATTCTCTCGCTCGCTTGACTTCAAGAGCAGCTTGTTGAATATCCCCTTCTCTACGATGAGCTTCTCGTAACGCAATTCCCTCATCTGTGGCGCCTCCGCTTTCACCGCTGCAAAGAATCTCTCGTACTCCCGTCCAGCGGTTGCGAGTGGCTTTCCAGCCTCTGCCCTGAATAGAATATCAGCAGTGGCATTTCTGATCAGGCGCAATGTTGCGTCGATGGCTCTGCGCTCGTCGGGATTCATTCTAGCAAACCTCTCCGCTATGGATAGCCCCATCGGCTGACTCACCGACTTTCTCAGATCTGCCTGCAGTATTTGCTTCACTCGATCTGGATTGTTGCCGGAGATTGAAAGGAAGGACAAAACATCATTCCTCGCCGCACTTGCGGCTCTTCTGGAAGCCACTTCTGGAAACCTCTGGAGAAGGTTTTCCTCTATCCTTGCGAAAACCTCGTCCAGGTGCTGTACCTCAAGCGGGCCAATTGGAGAGTCAGCGAATTCTCCATATGCATCGAGCATAGCCGGGATTCCCCTGTTCCTCTGCACAGCCGCACTAATTGTGTCAGCAAGGTCTGCTATCGGCATCTTTCTACTTTCTCTCCTCCTCATTCTCTTAACTTGGTATGTACAAACACTCTCTGTCAAGACTGGTTTCCGTTGCTCTTGTTTATGGGCTCTACTCTTTCCTGACCAGCTCTCATAACTTTGGGCCTTACTCAAGGCCGGAATGAGAGCAAAGTTGTATTTCGAAGAACCATTATTTACGTGCTTGGAAACAAATTCACGCTTTCTCATCTTCTTCCTCCCCCTTCCCCTCGGGGAGAGGGGAAACATTGCGGAGAAAGACGAAGGACTTGAAGCCAGCTTCCACCTCATCTTTGAAAAGCAGGAAGGAACGAGGGCATGTATCATTTAGGGAGTCGCAGAAAAAACACCCGTTCCGGAGCGAAAGGAAAAACTTTCCTTCCCTGACAGAAGAAAAATTGCAAAAGAGAGGCTGTCTTCTTCACTCTTAACCGAGGAATCTCTCGGCGTAGACCGATATCCCTTTCTCGGTGATGCTGTATGGGTGGAGCTGCCGGTCGTGCTTGCACTCTCTCATCTTTTCAATTTCAAGAGCAGAGACGATACCCCTGCCCGCAACATGAGTGTTGTGAAGGACAATGACGCCGTGCGCCAGGTACTCTTCCGGCGGGATGACCCTCTGCGAGAGACTCGCTCCGAGTTGCGTGCCTAGCTCACTGGTGACGATCGTTGTCGTCCCCATGCTAATCAGCGAGTCAAGCAGGTCTATGATAGCCATCCGCCTCTGATTCTTATCCGGAAATTGCAGAGAAAGCGATGTTATCGGGTCGACTACGATCCTTGAAGCCCGAGTGACCCTGACATAGCTTCGAATCACCGTGCTTAGTGCCTGGACGGAGAATTCGGGACCACGAATGTGGAGATCCTGCTGCCCTTCTTCGCTTGGGAACTTGCCTTCCCCTTCCTTTGACAACTGGCGCAGGGGCGAGGCATCGACGACCGCGAGAGCGCTCTTCTTTTCGTATTTTTCAAGATCCCAGCCGTAATTCGCCATTTCATTGACAAGGTGGTATTTGCTTTCCTCCAGAGAGACAAAGACCCCGTGCTCATCAAACCTCTCAATACCATCCACCAGGAACTGCATGCTCATCAGAGTCTTTCCTGAGCCTGGACCTCCGGTCACCAGTATCACTCGCCCTCTTGGGTAGCCGCCGCCGAGAATCTCATCCAATCCAGAAATTCCACTTGGGACGTGCTCTGTTTTCAAAAGGAAGATTCGCTTTCTCTCCTTTCTCCAATCTTTTTCAAATAAGAACTTGCCTCTTCTTCTTCCTTTTTTCATGTCTCTGACTAGGAACGATCTATCCTCCACCACAACAGGCGATGGACACTATCTACTGCGTACCAATGCATGTGCGCCACCTCTGATTGGAAGCATGAGACATGTGAAGAGTGAACTACTGCAGGTAGCGGCAGTAAGCAGGGCGGATATGGATTGCTATGCAGTTCTGCCGTTCCAGATCCCCTAGCGTATGCCTAACTCCAACCTTCGCATATCCCGCTTGCCCTTTTTTCACTTCTTTCGACTTCTTTTCACTGGTATGTCATATCCTTGGTCACAGTGAGTTGATTAGGAATTGAAGCAATCTTACAAACCCAGCATTTTCATATATCACGCCGAGGTTGAATCAACTCGAGTTTCCAGCAAGGACGCCAAGTCTGTCACCAGTGCTCCCATTGTTAGGGAACGAATGGTAACGTGAATTGGGAAAGGGTAACACGCCTATGTGCAAAGGGATGTCAAAGTAAAGAGATTGAGAAGAGGAGAGGCACAGTGGAAGGAAAGAGTGGGTTTGGACATTCTTGTGGTTCTTCTTTAGATTTGTTCACGGCCCTTCACATGTAAAGAAACAAGAAGAATACTCCCAAAGCGGTAGAAAGTTCAATTGAACAAACGCCAGGCCGAGACGGCGCTGAGTTCTCGCTCGGACGCAGCGAGGGAGGAAGGTCGTGAGGGTGATTTCTTTTCTATCTACGCCTCTCTTCCAGCGCTATCAAGACAAGCATCCAGGAGCGGCGAGGCAATTGAACTATTTCATACCTCTAGCAGGAAACTTGAATCAATCGTCCGATCCGCAAGCAGAAGAGTTAGGAACCCTCCGTCCTCCGCAGCCTCTCTTCCCGAGTATTGCGCACTGCTGTCCCTGATTTACTGGCTTTATCCGAACTACATCGGATACAACAGAATAAAGAACGCGCTTTCCATGCTAAAGTACGCTAGAGCGGCGTCGGCGGGAAGGTCGCTAACCCCGCAGTCCGAGGCGTACGTGGTCGGCCTGTTCGTGCAGATTCGCATCCTGCCCTTCTTAATAAGATCTAGAAAAGCCTCCATGGAGGAAATCACCCTTTCGAGGGACGAGGCCCTAAAATTTGTTTCAGAGGCTCAGAAGACGAAGGGCGTGGACACGCACGGGTTTAGTGGTCTCATTTTCGATGCTCTCGGCTTCTCCTACTATCAACTTGAACGTGACAAAAAGACAGCTCTCTCATATCTGTCAAAAGCGACTGAAGATCTCACACTCGCAGAAAAGCACGCCACGTCAGAGGAGAAGGGCTCGACGAAACAAGGTCAGAGAATTCGCGCAAAGATCTCCTTCTACAATGCGTTGTTAGCCGTAGCGTATTGCGACCTAGGAATATGCTACGAGAGCGAGGCCGAAAACAAGGAAGGGCAGGAAATGCTCTCCTATGTCAGAGTCACACGTTCGCACTATCAGAAGGCGTATGAATTTGCCAAGCTAACTCCCTGGCACTTTTACAAGGGTTTGAGCGCGTACAATCTCTCCGGTACCTACATGAAGGAGGGGGAGGTCCAGATTGAAAAGAGCAAGGCAGCTGAGCTTCTTCGCAAGGCCGTTTCTTTGGGCGAGGAATCGCTTCGCTGGTTTTCTCTCTGGTCGAAGTATGAGAGCGACTTTGTTGGTGGCTCATGGATCGCGACTTTCTATCAGAAGCTCGCGAGGGACTCTGATCCATCCGAGGAACGCGCCCTAATGTCACGCTCCGTGAAGCTTGCGGAGAGGGCAGAGGATGTCATCAGCAGGGTAAAGTCGCTCCGCTGGAACCTTGTCAACATTGGTGATATTTACTTCAGGAACGCAGAATACTACACCGCGATTGCTTCAAGACACCGACGCTCGTCACGGCCGTCGCCTTCACAAGAGGGAAACGGGGAAACACAGCCCTCCTCGAGCAACAGGAGCCCCGGCACGCTCGATGTTCTAAGAAAGGGTCTTTCGAACTGCCTCAAGAGCAAGACCTTCTATAAGGAAGAAAGGCACAGCAACAGAGCGGTAGAGGCTTCGCTTCTGGGTGGCGACATTTGTTATCAACTTCTGAGTGAGGGTAGAGAATCGAATTCTCTACCCGACGAAGATACTCGACGCTATGTGAGCCTGGCAAGACGGCTATGCAACTCTGCAATGCGGACTTCCCAGCGTTTTGGGTGGAACGAGCGCGTTGCTGAAGCGAATTGGCATCTGGCACAAGTCTGCGACCTACAGGGAATGTTCCGACAGGCCGCTGAGTACTATGAAAAAAGTAACCAGTCTTATCTACTTGCAATGTCCACAGCGCCGGCAGCGCGATTGTACCAGGAACTTGCTTTTTACATGCTGGCCTGGAACCGTATAGAGCGCGCGAAGCTCGCGCACAGAGTATCGGAGTTCTTGCTGGCGTCGGACTTGTACAGAGAAGCTGCAACACTCGTTCAGAAATCAAGACGGTGGCAGCATACCTCCCAGCTCTACCTGGCCGAATCCTTGATTGAGAAGGCAGAAGGCGAAGCGTTCATCGAGAAAGCGCACGACTCAGTTGCATCATTTGGCGAGGCATCAAAAGCGCTTACAAAGTTCAGGGAGGAGCTTGGAGGTGAATCTCCAGAGGAAGACCAAAGGCTCGAAAAGCTCGCAGGCGAGCTGCTAACCTTCTGCCAAGCGCGCACATTGCTCGAAAACTCCAAAGAGTCCTTCAGGGTTGGCGATATTGAAAAGTCAATAGATGGTCTCGCTCAAGCCGAGCGGATCTTTACGCGATTATCTGCGGGAGCTATTTCTGATGTCTCCCGAGCGGATGAGCTCAGCTCTCTCGCATCTCTTTGTGCGGCTCTCCAGAATTTCCAGAAAGCGCAGTTGAACGGGGATTCTATCCTTTTCGTCAAGGCGAAGGAAATATTCGCACGGGCAGCCTCGCGCTCTAGATCGAAGAGCCTGAAGCCCTTGTTGCTTGGCCTCTCTAGTTTTGCTGATTTCCTTTACTCTTCGAAGAAACTGGAGGAGGCTCTGCAAAGCAGCTTCGACGTGCAACTCATAGTACAGTGCAACGAAGCATTGGACAACGCAGAGGTCATGTTCAGAAAGCTTGGCAACAAGTCATTTCTCAATATGTTGATGGCAAGCAAGCACGTGCTTGATGCAACCATAAAGATAAGCGCAGCCGAGAGGGAGATAGAGAACGCCGAAGTTAGGGCAAAGCTTTACTCTCAGGCAAAGAAGTCGCTGTCGCTAGCTTCAAAATACTACCAGCTGTTGGGCTCATCGAAGCGAGTCAAGGAGTCACTTCGGCTGATCAGCGACGTGAGCAATCACGAGAGGTTGATACCACTTGCGCACAACATCATTACCGAGGTAGCCTCAAGTCAACTGATCTACGCGGCGATTTCGACTTCCTCAGTATTCGAGCAAACTCCCGAGAGCTCCTCAAGCGTGCTGAGCAGCGCATTCGTATCGCTAGATCTTGAAATTCCGCAGCCCTACGTCACGATCGATCAGGATTTCACCTTTTCAATTACTTTGTCCAATCTAGGGAGAGATGTCGCCATAACTGTAAGGATAGACGAAGCCATCCCTGAAGGGTTCGAAATCACTTCGTGCCAGTATCCTGTCTCAGGCGATCGCTCGCTCGCGATAAACACGCGGATTGAGCCCGGTGGATCGAAACAGGCAATAATTACAGCCCGTGCACGCTCGGCGGGAGAATACGTGTGGCATCCCTCGCTCGTGTATCTTGATTCATCCAGACAGTACAAAGTCACCAAGGCACAGACGGGCAAAATCGTCGTCGAAGATTCCGTGGACGGGTCAGACTTTGCAAAGATTGTCGCCGAGAAGGTGTCTCTTGAGGCACAGCTCCGCTGGCTCCAAGAGTCTTCCAATAAAGGGGATGCAGATGAAACTCTCGCCTTTTCTCTAAAGGAGAAAATCTCAAACATCGAAGAAAAAATCATGAGAACTAGGAACGAATTCGAGTCTCTGACTCAGGAGCTCGAAATGGTGAAATCCGACATCGCCGCGATAGACAGGAGTGAAGAAGCTGCGCTGTCCAAGTCTTCGAACAGATCACAACTCGAGACGGAGGCAAAAGTACTACAAGAACGAATAGAAAGGAGGAGGCGCATATTAGAACAAGCCCATCTGCTACCGCAATGAACAGTCTGTCCCAGGCAGTAGACGCCCTAACATTCAGCGAGTCGCTTCCGGATGGTTTGACGATCCTATCTGGAGAAAGCGGTTGCGGAAAGACCATCTTCTGCCAGCAGTTTGCTCATGAAGCTCTTGAGAAGGGCTCAAGGGTCCTATGGATCACAACTGAGGAGCTTCCCTCGAACCTGAGGGCGGGAATGGAAAGGTTTGGTTGGGGTACGTCGAAGTACGATAGCTTGGGTAAACTTACGATCTTGGACGCCGTGAGCCCTGCAAGACTTGGTCTGTCAGAAAACATTGGGCGCGGCACTCTGGGCCTTGATCCGACGGGCATGCTCATTGTCCTGTCGGAACAGCTTCGGTCAGCCGATTCTGCTCCTAATGGAGGCCCTGGCAGTAGTAGCGGCAGCGGTGGTATTGGCAAGCTTTTGTTGATTTTTGATTCGATCTCAAGACTACTCTTGTCGTGTGATTCAAAATCTGTAATCGACTTTGTTTCGTGTCTGAGCTCGCGGATGGAGAACTATAGAATAAAGGGGTTTGCCACAATTTCGGAGGGAGCTCATGACGAGAGGACGCTCAACGCTTTGCGCTTCTCCTGTGCCGGAACCATAAGGTTCAGGGTAAAGGAGCAGGGAGACGAAAGAGTAAGGCAACTGCGCCTGGAAACAATGAGGGGGAGGAAGCACATGGATTCGTGGAAAAGCTATGCAATTACTGACCACGGCCTGGAAGTCAGGGTGTGATAAGCTTGCCCAATTCATCGTATAGAGCATCGCGATAAGAAAGAAGCAGAATGGAAGTAACAGGGAAAGAAATTGCTAACGAGTAAAGTAAGAACTGGTATAGAGGGGTTTGACGAGCTCGTCCTCGGCGGACTTCCGAGAGGGCAATCGATTCTCGTCACGGGTGGCACGGGCACAGGGAAGAGTACGTTCGCGCTACAGTTCCTCTACAAGGGTGCAAAGGTCTACGACGAGCCTGGAATATACGTTACGCTCGAAGAGACCATCCCAGGTGTCATTAAGAATGCTTCCACCTACGGATGGGATATCGAGGGACTACAGAAGAAGAGCAAGGTAGAGCTCCTTGATTACTCGCCGGTCGTCAGCGGTCAGATAAGAAGGATTGAGCCCACAGACATCTTTGCTAGCATCTCGGCTGCTTGGAAAAGGATTGGGGCAAAGCGCATAGTTGTAGACCCAATAACAGTGTTTGGTATGCAGACAGATAGCTTGATGCAGCTCAGGCAAGACCTGCTGAGATTTTCGAACCTCTTGAAGCAGCTTGATTCGACGGTCTTGTTTGTTACAGAGATTCCTGAAGACAGCCAGTCTCTCAGCAGGTACGGCGTCGAGGAGTTCATCGCAGACGGAGTCATAGTTCTTTACTTCCTCAAGTTCGGGGGATTGAGGGCAAGAGGCATCGAGGTCAGGAAAATGAGAGGTACCTCACACAAGGAGGGTACTTTCCCCGTCAAGATCAGTGAGGCCGGTATCGTAGTCTACCCATCAAAGGCACTGCCAAAGCTTGGTTAGCGCCAATAGTGGATAACGGAGCTTCGGGTTGATACTGTAAGCTTCGACCTCAGAGCTATGGAAGAGTCAGTGCTAGCCGCTAAAGCGAAAGCAGAAAGCATAATCCTGATTTCAAAATCGAGTAAGAAGAAAGCAGTGCGGGCAAGGCAGGAGGAAAGCGAGCATGCCATTGATGCGAACGTTGTGAGTATCTTCAGAACAGTTGGAAGCGTTCAAAAGTCAGATGGAAATTGACTCAAAGACATCGTTCCTTGCTGTGCTTCACGAGAACATTGAGGCAGTGCTGAATGCTAGACTCATCTGTTGAGAAGCGCATATAGGATCTCAACCGTTTGACCATCGTAACCTATTTTCAGATCGCTGCACTTTCAAAATCTCAGAGAAGATAGGAGGAGCTTCATGGTATCTGCGCTTTGACTATAGCTGGGATTTTCTTTCGGTAGTAGAGTTCCCGTTGTTATCATAGTTGAAGATCGTATCCTCGCTTTGTTACGACCCTCTCATGTTTTCTTAGTTTACTACTGCCGGGGAGGTGAATCGTAGGCCATGACTCAGGCTACCACCAAAGAAATTGAGAAGGGGACTCTGCTCGGAGAGTCGAAGGAAAAGTACCAAACATATGGAATCAAGGAAGTCACACCATTCGGGTTCAAGTACGAGTCCTATGCGGCAGACACTTTGCGGGAATATTCAACGCCGGCTTCAGCCACACGAACAGCGGATTCGCAAAGAACGACGGCACGATTGAGTGGGAGTCAAAGGGGTTACTGTCAACGACAGAAGGCGACATGATACTGGAAGTCTCCCATGGCACAGCTAAAGGAACAGGTCGAACTGTCACGGGCGAAGGAGAAGGCGTTTTCGTGACTCAATCCCCGAAGTTCTCGTGGCTGAACAACAAGAGGTTCAGACGCGAAATCATGGGGAGCAACTTAACTGACGAAGAACACGTAAAGTTGTTCGCTCTGTGAGAGTGGTTTCACAACCCCCACTCTCAACTTTTTTCCTTGCATCATTGAATCGTTTGATAAGCCACGTCTCCCTTTTTTGTGGAGATCATTTTCTTAAAGACTCGATCTCGTACCTTTAGAATCAATCTTGCGTCAATTCGTACGAAGCGCCTTAAGTTCTAAAACCATTTGCAATTTTCTTCTTCTCAGAAGATAGTCTTCTCATTTCTCTTTCGGTTCCATGATGGGTTGGTGCCGTGCCTCGACCTCCTGATCCCTCTAGTTGCCACAGTTTTTTGATACGAGAGCGATGCAATCAAGGCAGAGTAGGGAGGACCGCTTTGCGCACTACCTCTGCAGTAGCAAATCTAAACCAGTTCTGCTTGCGCTCGCTTGTCGGCCCTTTTGGTACTCTCTTCTATCTCTGAGAAAATCGACACCCTTGCCAGTCCACAGTTTACGCAGTGAATCTTCGTCAGAATGCCATCATACCCATAGGGCTCAGCTCGATCAACCTTCCAATTGTGACTGCTCAGCACTGAATGGAACGTTTCATCTTTGCTAAGTAGATCGACACTAGGACTGGTACAAGAGGGGCGACCTCTCTCTTCTTCTTCTTGGGGTTGCGTAAATGCCTCTCACACTTTAAAGTAGCACGAAAGCAGCTAATAAGAGAGGGATACGATTATCATAAATGAGAATCCATGCATACTGCAAAAGTTTCTGATATGCGAGAGTTTACTCATTTCTCGTCACGAGAGCGCTCGTGTCGGGTCCAATTCTTTCCATCGCATTAGAAATATTGACATGGATTGTGAGTACTAAAGATGATTTGTGTTGTACCGCTATGTCTGCAACATCAGTGACAATACGATAATACTGCACCTCCGGCGCAACAATGTACCCCGAAACCTGTTCTTATTCAGGGAGGTCGAGTCGGGTTGGCGAATTCAGAGTTTACCAGTAGAAAGATAATCGAGGTCTTTTCGAATGCGGCGCTGAAGACGCTTCTTGAATTTGGTCCCAGCGTTCGCACCGCTGTACTCTATCATATGGAAAAGATGCAGCGTCTGCTGGTCGAGGAGATTTTGCACGATCCTGTTAGGTTTTCGAAGTTGCTTGAGATGATTTTTTCGGCTGGCGCAACTATTATTGAAAACAAGATTATCGAATCGATGTGTGTCGAGCTCAGCCTAGATTCTGATCTAGTTGGACGAGGGAGTTTTGAGGAGAGACTGGCGAAAATCCGCAATCTAAGAGCAAGAGACTCTGCGCCGCAGATGTTTTACTTGAGGGCGCTTGAACAGACCATGCGTTAACTCATGCCGCTTCCAACTTCTATATTCTAACCCTCTTTTTTCTCCTTCAAGCCTTACGTGATTCCATCCTCATTATTTTTGTGACGCTCATACCACGTTGATCGGATGGACTGAATCTCGCCCGCGTGTATGTTGGCTTCGACACTTTTCGCTTTGTCATCATTCGCCATCCTAAGTCATATGTAATGAGTTTAAGTAGTAAAATCCGAGTATCCTTTTCACACAGGCGCTCTTTTTTCATCGCATCTTCAACTACGTTGAAGTGGCACAATTCTTGCACCTTTCATCAATGAGAACATCAAAATTCTTGATAGTGTGTTACAAAATGCGAGTATCGAGAATACATAAAACAAGGGAGTCCTCGGCTAACCGGATATATCGGCCTGTACATCGAAGAGCTTCAAAAGAATGAGAGTCCCCTTCAGATCCTCAGTTCGATTCGAAAAGTTCGCCTCATAAAGGAACGAATGGGGTTCGGTCTGAGAAAATGTAGATCCTCAATTTGCTACAAATCAGATATGCAGAGGATCGCTACATGAAGTATACCGAGCCGTTTGGCAGTACCGAGCGGCGAAACTCGAAGAATCTCCGGGTCGGTAAAGAGTCTTTGATTGAAACTATGAATAGAAAACATTCTGACCGTAACTCAAACCACAAAGATCAGAGGAAGGGAAAGTACAGCAATCCAATACCAACGGTTGACATTATTCTTAGGCGTGGAAACTACAGCGAAATCCTCATGGAGCGAAGAGCAAGGTCGCCCTTCAAATCTTTCTACGCTCTACCCGGTGGGCATGTCGAATACGGAGAAACCGTTGAGCAAGCCGCTCAGAGGGAACTGGAAGAGGAAGTCTCCCTGAAATGTAAATTGAAGCAAATCCTCGGCGTATACAGCGATCCCAAGAGAGACCCCCGAGGTCAGAGGATAACTGCGGTCTTTGTTGCAGATTGCGTTGGTGATTCCACTCCTTCAGCAGGAGACGACGCAAAGAGCGCAGAGTGGATTGATGTTAAAGAGCTACTGAAGCCTCGCGTGCGGATCGCCTTTGATCACAGGTTAATTATCCAAGATTACAGGAGATGGATTAGAGCAGAAAAGGAAAAGGCCACATTTTGGTCTTCGAAAAATCGCAGTGAGTAGAGTGAGAAACCATCACCTGAGATTCCATTTTCTCATTCAAAATTCTTGATTTGAATCGGGCCTCGGAAACTCTCAGGCACTTTGGACTCATCGCCGTAGTGACTCTACCACCCTTTCAGCTACTAGACTTTCTCTGCCGATTTCCAGATCTCCTCCATCGAGTTCCTCGTAGACCGAGCGAATGAAGAGTTTTTCACCCAAATTGCGATCGCGTGATTTATTTCCTCGGAGAGCGGGTCAGGGACGCCAATTATTACATCGTCAGAGTCGGTTATCATCATGTCGAAGAGTATGTGGTCTGATCTTCGTATCTCTGCGTTTGCTGCTTTCGACTGCCTGACTTCCTCCTTTGTAATCGCAGCGCTTCGAGGAACGAGGATTCGAATCCTCATCCTCTTGCCAGGCACGATCCCCGAGGTCTCGGGTCTGCCGCTTCTCATTCCCTGCGCTCGCTTTTGTTCCACTGGATTGGTCGCTCCCGTCCCGGTCACACTTCGGTGCTGCATGCCTAAATCCAGCAATATTGGGATGAAGACTTCCTTCGCTTCAATCGCCCTTTTTGCAACGAGGATGATCTCCGAACTGTCCTCAAGCAACTCGGTGAATTTGTTTGCTATAGAGTTGAAGCCCTTCAGTATCGAAATTTCTCCGGGTGAGGAGGAGCCGCCCGTTCTTTCTTTTTCCAGCGAAATCTCTGCGAGCGACTTGGAAAGTACCTCTACGGCTTTCTCCCTCTGTTCCTGCTCCTGTGAAAACTGTTGTTCGAATTGTTTTGATCTTCCTCTAAGTGCCTGCCTTGCAGGTAAGGCTTCGTAGCTGCCGTCCTCGGCCAGAACGACAAATCCCTTGGCCATCAAGCTCTCAAGCGTATCGTATATCCTCGGTAGGGGTACCTGAGACATCGAGGAGAGCTGCTTTGGGTTCTGCTTGCCTTGTTTTAAAAGTGCAACGTACACCCTAGCTTCGTAACTTGCTAGCTTGAAGATGTCCCTTAGTGAATTTTCGACGCTTTCGTCAGTGCCGCCACTTGAATGATCATTCATAGGGTAGAAGCAACCACAACCTCCTTCACTTCATTTTGGTAAAACTGCGCCAGCAGCATATCAGGGGCAGATTTCAACGGACCCCAGACACGCAAGTCAGGAAAGAAAGATGCCAAGGAAATCTCGTTGCCCTCCTAGTTTTCAGTAATTTCCTTAGGAAGCGTCATCTTGCTTGATCCCACAGGTCCTACGGCGACGAGTGAAATGTTATTCGGACTGCAGCACTTGTTAAACAAACGAAGTACATCTTCCGAGTTCACATTCTCAAGTATGCTAGCGTATCTATCGAGATAGTCGAGCCCGAGGCCAAAGTATTCGATGTCGTGAATCAGATTCGCTCTCTCCACGGAGGATTCGAGCGCTATTGACAGCGTACCCTTCAGGTTTTTCCTCGCCGTCGACATCTCTTCATCGGTAAGTGGCTCATTACACATTCTCTTGACCTCGTGCGTGATACCCTCTATTGCCCGAGCTACGTTGACGGGATTGACACCTGCATAAATCGCGAAGCTTCCATCGTGAAGTTTTGACTGAACCATGCTGTAGCAGTAGTAGGCGAGGCCCTTCTCATCCCTGACATTCTTGCCCAGCCTGCCGTACAAGCCAATGTGACCGAGCATTAGGTTTCCAAGGTTGAGCGCGTAGAATTCGTCGCTCGTCCTAGGGACGGCCCTTGAGCCGAGCGCCAAGTCTACCTGAGATTTGTGCTCCATCGAAATTTTGAGGAGCTTTGGCACTTCATTTCCTGAATGGTTAGCGGCACGTGCTGGTGAAACACTTCTTTCAGAATCAGCAGCCGATCGAAGATCTTTGCCCGTGACGTCGCTCTCATTCATCCGACGGTAATCCTTCTTTCTAATCTTCGCGCCGCCGTTCCACTTTCCGAGCGTCTCTTCGATCTCCGTGAGCAGCTGCTCCTGATCAAAGCCGCCGGTCGCAACAAGGATCGCTACTTCAGGCGAGTAGTGCGCCTCGTGAAATCCTTTCACCTCTTCCCGTGTTATCTTGACTATATCTTCCAGTGTCCCAAGGGTATTGCGGCCGTAAGGCTTGTCCTTTCCAAAGATAAGGGCCATGAGCTCCCTGTATGCTGTAGTCCGAGTCTCGCCCTTTTCCTCCTCGAGGTTGGCTATTACCTCCGCTCTAGTCTTCTCGACTTCTTCTGTCGGAAATGAAGGATTCGCAAGGCAATCATTGATGACCTGTAAAAGGCGCCCTGCGTTTTCGACGTGACATCTGGCTGTGTAAACCACGGATTCATCGTAATTTGAGAACTGCAAAGTTGCGCACATCTCCTCTATTTTCTCCGCCACTTCGAATGACGTCGACCCATTCTGAGTTCCGCGATTCAAGAGTCGCGCGACCATCTCTGCAGTGCCAAGCCTTCCTTCTTCATCGAACATTGCGCCGGCCCGCACGCTACCTGCGAATGCTATGGATGGCGTAGCTTCATTCCGTCCATTTCTCTGGTCAAAGACAACGACGAGCCCGTTCTCGAGCCGATGTCTCTTTAGGTCAACGCCTAAAACCAAAGATTGGAATCTCCTCCAAAAACTCTTTCAAATTATGTCACAGCGATTATCGTCTTTTCTTCCACGATTTACTTCAGTTTCCATTCATACTGTGATGCCCTAATTTCTCTTTTTCGATATCGGGAACGTAATTATCAATTCATGGTCGGCTGTGAGTCTTTCGATTCATAAATACAGAGAGTTCTGTTTTCCTCTCCAAGGTATTTCTTGGCCGCTCTTTGCACCTGCTCCGGCGAAGTCGTCATGCATTCCTGAACCAACTCGTCAGCGAGAGACCTGCGGCCCAACAGTTCCATTATTCCCAAGGACTGAGCCTGAAGTGATATACCATCGTTTTCGTAAGCGTGCCAAGACTTGATCTGGTTACGCGCAATCAGCATCTCCTTCTCCGAGGGAGGCGCATCCTTGATTTCGTCGAGTGTTGAGAGCAATGTAACGCGTGGAGCCTCCACCCCTATGCCGGGCAATATTGTCACTTCAAAGTAAAGTAGGCCCGGATCAATGTTTACCGGAAAGTAGGTATTCACCTCGCTCGCGAGCTTTCCTTCTACGAGTTTTCGATAGAGCCTGTTGCTCCTTGGCTCGAAACGATTTCCGGACAAACCGATGAGCCCAGTCCATCCACCGAGTATGGTCGACAATACAATCAGAGAGGGTGTATCCTCGTGCACTGTGCGCGGAAGATGATAACCTGCCGCGAGGTAGTCAAGCTTTCCCGGAAGTGTAAGTTTGCTCATCCGCTCTCCGCGTTGCTCGGGTTCAGAAATAGATAGGTTCCTGCCTCTCTGATCGGCTTTCGGTTTGCTAGTGATGTCGTGACCTGCTTCTAACCTGGAGAAGTACTGCTTCACAAGCTTGATCGTCTCAGAATTTTGGAAGTTTCCGCACAACACGAGTATGGCATTATTTGGATGGTAATGCGCCCTATAGTAACTATATAGATCATCCCGCGACATGCTCATGAGGTCTGACTTCCAACCGACAACGGGCCATCTATAGTGGTGAATTCTGTACGCAGTTGAGTAGACCTCTTCCCTCAGCAAGTATGTCGGGTAGTTTTCAGAACCCTCCCTCTCGGAAATTATAACATGCCTCTCGCTCTCAACCTCACTTGGGTCAAAAGCGGCGCCTTGCATTCTTTCTGACTCTATGTGGAGGGCGAGCTCCAGCTTATTCTTCGGCAGAGTCTCGTAGTACGCTGTAAGGTCCTGGTCAGTAAATGCATTGTTCCTGCCGCCTTCGTTACTTACAAGAGTATGAACTTCGCCCTTCCCGAGCTTTCCGGCGCCCTTAAACATCATGTGCTCACACCAGTGGGAAGCTCCTGTGATTCCCGGGGATTCATTCCTCGATCCAACGCGGTAGAATATCCAGCTTGAGACCGCATTCGAGGTCGGAACAGGCTTCAAGAGGAGCTGCAAGCCGTTGTCGAGGACTACCTCCTCAACCCCCGACGAAAGGTGGAGCTCGGCCGAGGAATGCAAAGGCAAACCGAAACTTCTCACACTCTCTCCATCTTACCAGTTGATACCAACTTCAAACGGCGTGGCAATAAGAGACGCAAACCAAAGTAATTGGAAGCGAGGTTGTTGTTTCTACCTTTTTTCTCTTCTTCTCTCACTGTGTTGCTTTTGCTCCCCCTTTCACGCTAGCTTCCCTTCGTTCCTACCTGCTTCCAACCTGAAAAGCAGATCGGAAGCTGATAATATGAATTGTTGCCACTGTTTCATTGCTTTCTTTCCCTTCCGTACAGATAGAAGAGTCGAGAGACGAGTGGAAGACAGGTCTGAGCACCTCCTTTCAGGAGCTCCTTTTCTTCTTGCTGATCTTGTAGAGGTTTGAAATGGCAGAAATCGTCTTTCTTGATTTACGATGTTGTAGCTGGCACAATCCTAAAAAATGAGAAATAAACTGAGCTCATACAGTACTAACCAGCAATGCCGACACTCGTCCCCAAGAAAATTTTCCTCACTAAGGGCGTTGGTAAGCACAAAGAGAGACTCGCAAGTTTCGAGCTCGCCTTAAGAGACGCAGGAATCGAAGCCTACAACCTCGTGACGGTTTCGAGTATCTTCCCTCCGAAGTGCAAAGTAGTCACAAAAAGAGAAGGCATTGCTGAGCTTTCCCCTGGCCAGATCTTGTTTCTCGTTCTAAGCAGAATTGCAACCAACGAACCGAACAGACTCATCGCGGCCTCCGTTGGCCTGGCGATTCCACAGGACAGGAATACCTATGGATACCTTTCTGAGCACGAGAGCTATGGCGAGACCGATGAAAAGGCCGGAGACTACGCAGAGGACCTCGCCGCTTCAATGCTTGCCTCAACGCTGGGAATACCATTCAACCCTGACCAGAGCTACGATGAAAAGAAGCAGATATGGAAAATCTCCGGCAAGATTGTAAAGACAACTCACATAACTCAGTCTGCCGAAGGGGACAAAAACGGGCTGTGGACCACGGTAATTTCTGCGGCAGTTCTCCTTACCTGAGTTCTGCCTAGGTCCCGTCGGCAAGAACGGGTAGCAAACCAACGACAGCTATATCTTTACAAGATTTGCTGGGAAACAGTTGCCTGATCCGAACTGACCAAAGTCTCAGGTAAGTCAAAGTTATTCACAGAGTCTGTCATCAGGGAGATGACCAGACTATCCGCGATTCACGGTGCAATCAATCTCGCCCAGGGCTTCCCAGATTTCCCATGTCCGTCTGAATTGAAGGAAGCTGCCTCGAAGGCAGTCTTTGATGACTATAATCAGTATTCCGTAACTTGGGGCGCCCCTGAACTCCGCAGAGCAATTGCGAATAAGGCGCTGCAATACAACAGGATTCAGGCAGATCCTGAGCGAAATATCGTGGTCACCTGCGGTACAACCGAGGCAATGGTCGCATCACAGATTGCGCTCCTAGATCCAGGAGATGAACTGATTGTATTCAGTCCACATTATGAGAATTATGCGCCAGATGCAATCATCTCAGGAGCTTCTCCAAGATACGTTGATCTGACGCAGCCTGTGGATGACAAACAAGGCTTCACAATCGATGAGGAGAGGCTCAAGTCTGTGTTCACGTCAATGACACGAGGCATCGTCATAAATACCCCGATGAATCCCAGCGGCAAGGTCTTCACACGTGATGAGCTCCGGTTGATCTCAGATTTGTGCAATGATTATGATGCAGTATGCTTCACCGATGAGATTTACGAATACATCACTTACGACGGCGCCGAGCACATCAGCATAGGGAGTCTCGAATCCATGAGAGATCGAACAGTAACTATCTCAGGGTTTTCGAAAACTTTCAGTGTAACCGGATGGAGGGTTGGCTACACGATAGCCAGTGATGAAATGACCAATGCGATAAAGAAGGTACATGACTTCCTCACCGTGGGAGCTCCACATCCCCTACAAATCGCGTGCGCCAGGGCACTGTCGTTACCAGACAAGTATTATGAAGAACTCAGGCAGGACTATTCAGCAAAAAGGAACATGCTCCTTTCTTCTCTGAAGAGCCTCGGATTTAAATGCGCGAAACCTCAGGGCGCCTACTACATCTGGTCCGATTTCTCCGAGATCGACGACCGTACCGATGATACAACCTTTGCAAATTATCTCGTCACAAAAGTAGGAGTGGCTGGCGTACCGGGATCCTCCTTCTTTTCCAGCGAAAGCGACCTGGGAAGGAAGAAGATAAGATTCACCTTCTCAAAGAGGGCAGCGACTCTCGAAGCTGCCTGCAGGAAGCTTCTGGAAAACTTGAGGAGGAACTCAGCTACCTGACTGGCTGACAGGGTAGAGATGGAATGATATTCCGAGTAGATGGGCCTCAGCCCTTGATAGACTGGGCTTCGACAATCGAGTGACGAGTTCGTGTCAAAGCAAGAAACGTTGCCAACAGTGCTACAAAAAAACCTGCAAGCTCAAAGTTCAACCAACCTCCATAGGCAATCTCAAACTCCTTGAAATTGAACGGAATAAGAAACTGGAAAACCGAACCATTGCCGGCAAATACATCGTATGCAAAGTGCGCGAGCATGGACACTGCCACCACAAAGGCTAGTTTCAGTCTCCGTCCCTCATCAAGCCGAGCCTTTCTTGAAGTGTATATCAGCAGCAGCGTGGCGACAATAGCGAAAAGTATTGAGTGATCAGGCCTTCCGGCCACATCAAGCTTGAGAGCGCTCAGGATGTGGTCTGCATCTATCACGATGCTGAAAGCCGCTGTGAGTAATATGATCTCGACATCAAGAAATGGAATCGCCGCTAAGAAGCCAAACAGCAGGTGTCCCCCTATCTCGACTAAGAGCCTGGTTGGCGAATATTCGTAGTATTGGTTTCCCGGCGTCCTCGCCAGAAATCCGATGAAACTGTATGCGAAGGAGAGTACAAAGTAAAAGAGAGAGATTGCGACCACAAACTTAAGATTGGTCTTCTTTGTGAGGGGATGCGCGAACATACGTCCGACAAGGCGACCTTCTACCAAGAATTGAATTCTGCTCCGGAGCATTTCTGTGGTCAAACCAGACTCTCCTATCGCGTCCTCGGCCTTCGTCTCATTACCTTCTTTGTCTGTTTTTAGTGGGTCCCTTCACTCGTGCAACACATTTGACGCTATTGCATGGAACCTCGGGAGCGTGCGAGCTGGGTAGGAATCCTGTATCTTCCGGCGACGGGCTCGGTTGCGATAACTCACTATTTTTCCCTTCAGTTACAGACAAACAAGTTCCTGAGATTATATTGTGGGTGATAAATGGAATCTGATTCAAGATGTCAACTAAAGCTTACTCTAGGGAGTATATCAACCTCGGTGCTTTTGATTAGCATATTACTACTACTTCAAGACACAAGTGAGCTGAAAAAGTAATTTGGTATCAGATTTTAGTGAGAGATGGAGAACTAACTCAGACAGACAGACCACTTCACAGAAGATAAAAAGCGCAGTGAGCCCCGAGAGCAATCTCAGAAAGAAACTTGTTGAGACTGACCGGTCTTTGACTTCTCAGATCTCAAAGTTGGATAAGACTATCGTCAAAATGAATGAGAAAGAATCAGTCCTCTTCAACAAATCAAGCGCGGCGATGCAGAGGCATGACACGGAACTAGCCAGAGCCTACGCAAATGAGCTTTCCGAGCATCGCAAGGCGATCAAGCTCGTCCAGAGCGCGAAACTCTCCCTTGAGAGTGTGCAACTTCGATTAAAGACGATAACGGATTTCGGCGATCTCGCAAACGTCATTGCTCCAGTTGGCCAGGTGATGAAGTCGGTCAGAAAGTCACTCTCAACAGTGATGCCGAGTGCTAACGATTCTCTCTCTGAGATGGCTTCGACCCTTGACGGACTGATGCAAGAAGTCGGTGGTGTTCCGGGCATGTCCATGAACTTTGACACAAACGGTGAAGAGGCCGAGAAGATCCTTGCCGAGGCCTCCGCAATCGCGGAGACAAAAATGGCTTCGACTTTTCCCAATCTTCCTGATGTTCAAGACACACCCACCTCAAACACGAGCATTTGAGCTCGAGATACGGCCTTATTAGAGAATACTTTGGACGATGCGGAGCACGTCTCCGCATCGCTCCATCTCTCTCGCTATCTGTTCCTTCTCACTTTCTCAGCTGATTCCTTAGTTACTGTCTGTACTCTTCTGATCTAACAAGATCTTACAGTGTGTTGTCCATTCATTCCAGAATTAGGAAAACGTGTACCCTCAGGCCAAGCAGTAGTCGGAGGTCCTCATCTCTTATTCCGTATTCTCTTGCTGAAGCAGCAAATTGAGGTTGTCTGTCTTTATCTGTAAAAGAATTCTATTATCAAATCCCATTGAGATTATCTTAATGCGATCAACGACATCTTTCAATTATACCATAACGATTCTGGTAACCTCGGAAGCACTGGAGATTAGAACGGAGAAGGAGACAAGAACACGGTGTCGTCATTGCTTCCGGCCCTGACAAATCAGTACTACCACCAGCCAACGACAAAAGAAGATGACGCACTGATGTCTAAGGGAAAAATTTCGGCTCCCACATTGTGGCGGTGAGAAAAACGTGAAATGATTTCTCAAAGCGAGGTCCTCAAAGACCTAGAGGGTCTTGATCTTGAAGGTTCTGATCTCTTTCCCGCGGTAGTGAAGCGAAGTTATGAAAGGGCGCGAATTACCCAGCGAAAATTTTCGTTAGCCATTTCACGTTCTGGCGCACTCTTGCCCGAGTCGTCCTGCGTATGCATCAACGGATCGGTCAGCCGCCTTGAATCAGTACAGGATTCTGACATAGACTTCGTCCTGATATGGAATGATGCTTTAGCTGGCAACAACGATAAGAGTAGATCAATTGAAGCGATAGAAAAGATAAACCGGTCAATGATTGGAGTGGATCTGCGTCCGTGTAACAGTTTTTCATGCCAACAGCCAATTTCGGATATTCTTTGCACTGAGAACCTCTTCAGCCGTTACTCCATATTGACACTTGTCGACTCGTCTTTCGTAGCAGGAGATCCCGTAGCGTATACTGATACTCTTGATGAGATCCGCCGAAAACTTGACGAATATGCCATCGGGTTGAGTGCTGACATGCAGGTCATTCGTGCTCTTATGTGGTACATACAAAGAGAGGGATGGATCGACCAACTGCATTTTGGAACTAGTGTCAATAGATTTTCGCGCCTCATACAACTGTTCACAACAATCCTGTCAGTGCATCAGTTTGGAATTGACGAGACCCGGAGCACAAAGCCCACATGGATGCGCATAGGAAGACTTGAGCCGCACTTGAATAATGATGTGACCGAATGCTTGAAGAGACTTTGGATAAAAGCCCTCGAGTTTAAGGAAACGCGAGCAGAGAGGCCCATGTTAAGGGACAACAATTTCATCGGTGTTTCAAAGCTAGTTGAGATTTGGCAGGATATTCTGAAGATTTCGCAGGTCCCGGTCGGCTAGAATAAGTCAGAAAAGAGAAAGATACATTCATAGGCGACCTGCGCAAAGAGTAGCAGAGGCAGGAAGACAAAGAGAGACCGCTACGGATAAGAAGGCCCTTCTCTACTCGCGGTTATTCACTGGCTCTCTGTTCCTTGAATGTGCCGAAAGATCTCACCGTAGCACTGGGAGCGAACGTTTGCTCGAAGGACGGCTCCTTCAACCAGCGCGCTGTAATTTCAATCTCAAGTCAGTTTCTGAAACTCTCGCGCAACGGTTGCAGAGTAATAGGAGTTGTTGGAGCTGGAGGGATTGCCCGCGAGTACCTGGACGTCGCTATGCGATATGAAAAGAGACACAAGGCACTTGATGACATTGCAATAAGAGTGTCAAGAGCCAATGCTTTGCTGCTAATCTCAAGACTCAGGGCGATTGGCGCAAAGGTTCTCCCGAAACCATTAACGGCACTGAAACAACTCGACGAACCATGGTTCAACCGATTTGATTCTAGCGGGACCATCGTCGTATTCGGTGGTTTGAAGCCTGGGCTCACTTCCGATAGTACTGCCGCGCTCATTTCAAAGCGACTCGGTTCTCCGTTGATTATTGTTTCAACTGTAGGGGGAATCTTTGAGACAGATCCAAACAAAATTAAGAGAGGAAAACCACCTAGAATGCGCAGCTCAGTCGACCTACAGTATGTGAGAGAAATCATTGCGGCCTTTTCAACTTCCGGAGAAAGACAGACTCACGGGGCCCAAGCTCATGTGCTTGACAGGCAGACCTGCAGAATTCTGCAGGAGGAATCAAGTAAAGGAAAGGTTGCTCAGGTCTACGCGACAGGATACAAGCATATCATTGATTGTGCAAGAGATAGCGTTCCGGGAAGGAGGCGAAAAGGAGAAGGAAGACTTGCGGGAAGAGTAAAAGACGAGCTCGCTAGTGATGAAGACCGGAGCACCCCTATATTTACACGAATCGTCCTTAGATAGTGCGGGAAAGTGCGAATACGGTTCATCGCTCGATTAAAAGTAGATCAACAGGCTTGCGAATGACTTCTTTCCCAAAGGCCTCGCCAAACTTGGCTGTCACTTCGCAGGTTGATGTCTCACAGGATTCATCATAGATTCTGTAGATTCTGTCCGCCTTATGTGCTATTCTCTCACTTCGAGGTTTGTACGAGTGGTCAAAACAGTACTTCCTTTCGCATCCCAGGCGGCACTCTTCTAATGGTTCAAGCTCATACTCAAGACCGCGCGCCATTGCAATCTCTGCGGCCATAAGATCCACGCCTTCTTCGCCGCCGTTAATCAGAATAAACGGGCCGTACTTTTCAACTTCAGAAGAGACCACCTCATCAATAATTTCGTAAATTGCTCTGTAGTCAGCAAGAGATTTGCTACCAACGATAGCCACTCTTCGCTCGTTTTCCTGGGTCGAGAACCCGCCAGACTCGCACCTCAAGTGATCCAGTTCTACAGAATCAGGAGTTAGGGAGTGCCCAGTATTCATGGTATCATTTGCACTAGCCTTGCCTTTGCCACTCTCAGCAATCTTTTCGGCTCCTTGCAGATAGCGTATTGAGGATCGGAGAGAAATTGAAGCGCTTATCATAAAAAATTCTGCTGTATCATTCTTCTGGATTTATTGCGAGAGTGCCCATGCGAGATATCGTTCTCTGAACGGCCAGCCGTGAATCTTTTTCTCTTCGATGTGTCCTTCTGCTAGTGGCGACAACGTAAAGATCCTAGTCTTCTTGAAAGACCTCTATGCCCCGAGTTTCGCTGATGAGCGGAGTGAATCGACCCTGGAAAGTGGTCGCTTGTACGTGAGACCGATCAATGTAATGATAGTTACCTCCCCTAGGCTTTCCAAATATGACCTTGTGAAATTTGAACCCATGCTCCCTGAGCCAGTCCTCAGTTATCTTCCTGTGAGATTCAAGTCGGGCGGTGAAGAAGCAGATATAATTCCCTTCGGCGAAACGCGAGTTGATCCATTCCCTGGCTCCAACAATTTCCTCCGCCGTCTTCATTTTTTCAGGAAACTCGTTGTCGACGTGCTCGCAGACAACACCGTCGATGTCAATCATGTAGGCTTTTTCGTATTTCTTCGCGGTTGCCGATCTCGAAACAATCTGCTCTGAGTGTCTGAGTGCTCTTGTCATCTTTCTCATTCTCCTTTTTCCCTTCTCTCGCCATAGTTCCCTACCATTCCCCCTTCCCCTTCCACCTTCTCCGATACGAGAGTTGATTCCTGACAGACCAAAGTACAAGGAACAAATCTCTGTAGCTGCGAAGTCAGGCTTTTGATGTGTGGCCATCACGCAGTAAGTACAGCATCATTACGTCTATCTCCATTCCCAACTGTTTCTGTCCAGCTCCTGCGTTTGTCACTCGTGAGGTTGTCTCTTATGGGGAGCAGTGTAGCAAGGATACGGCGTCCTTCTGGAGTGACCCTGAATATACTGCTCTTGCCTCGCTTTCTGAGACTGTTCCTGTCCTCAACCGTGTAGTCTGCTATCGTTACAAGATCCTTTACCTGGAGAAATGCCAAATGAGATTGAAGTGTTCGCTGACTGAGGCTGGCACTGGCGGCAATACGCGACGAGATTGCTTCTTCGCCGAGATTGTTGATTGCATTTAGGACATCAAGTCTGCTTTCAAAGACAGATCTCTTTTGTCTTATCGCCATTACTCTTTTTTCCTCTTTTACCTTGATAGCGTTTCTTCCTCTTGCTCGAACGTGATTTCGGCTGAAGCCTGATCCTCAGTTTAAGATTTCTTCTAAGTAGATTTATCCAATAACTTGCCTTCCCGGTAATAGTTAAACAATTCTGAATTCAAATGAAGTGGCTTTGAACCCCTTTGCACCGAATTGTCGCCATATGGGTAGCATGTATGACACAGATTGCGCTAAGAGCCGGGAGATTGCTAGAGAGGCGTTTTGTTAACCACATTCCATATCCTCCCTTGAGGCTCTGGCGAGCCCCCCCAAAGCTTTGGAATATGTTGATATTTCTCAATTTTCCCATGGTCAATTACACAGCCGTATTTGGCGGCGAAGGAGCTCAACAGACTACCTTTGGCAATTAGAGCAGTAACTTTCGATCTGTGGCTCACGCTGATCTGGGACAGCAAGGAGCTCGAAGAATACAGAAGACTCAGGAGACTAGTTAATTTTCATAGGTTCGCCATGAAATTTGCGAAGGACAATGGAAATGGCACCAAGGACTTTAATTTCAACCGCGTAAGGCTCGCACTAGAGGAGCTTGAGGTTCGTATAAAGGGCCTCTATGATAGAGGGCTTGACGTTCACCCAGACGATAGGGGAAGGATGCTTTTTGACATTCTAAGAATTCGTCTTCCTCGAAAGAATGCTCAACACATCTACGAAAGGGCTGGGGAGATTCTCTCCAATTCCGGTTACCGGACGAGGTTTCCAAACGTTAACCCAGAAGCCAAACCAACCCTCAGGGCTCTAAAGGAAGAGAATCCGGAGGTAAAAATTGGACTTGTCTCGAACGCTGCAAGGTCTGCGGCGACTTATCGCAGGATACTGCGTTCCTACGGAATTTCCGAGTATTTTGACAGTTTGACGATTTCCTGCGAAGTTGGCTTTCTTAAACCCAGGAAGGAGATTTTCGATGCTGCGCTCCATTCCCTCAGAGTAAAGCCGCAAGATGCACTGCACGTCGGCGACCTCTTCCGCGCCGACATTGTAGGCGCAGCTTCGCTCGGGATGAATGCGGCACTATACACTGGACTCTGGCACAAATATGCCCACTACATGATCCCTGGAGAGCACATACCAAATGATTTCAAACCGCCATCGAGCTCCACCATAATCACGGAGATATCAAGTCTGAAAGATACCGTAGAACTTGCTCGGAAACTTCGATAATAGAACCATTTGAGTTTAGACAATCATCCGTACTCATCGGGAAGAACTAGAAACAGTCCTTCCTGCATTGCCTAAACGAGGTCGGATGTATTGGGCAGGAGAAAAAAGAAACTAAAGGCCCTAGTGCGGGCAGAGGGACTGACACAACAGACAGACACGTTCAAGAAACTCTGGTCTCTATGTAGGCTCTGATTTTCCCTCTGAAGGCCTCCTTTGGGAGGGCTCCGATCACAACGTCGATGACTCTGCCTCATTCGGTCACGAGAAATGTTGGGATGCTCATAATTCCAAATTGCTGCGCTGTAAGTAGGTTTTCATCGACATTCAACTTGGCAAACTTTATTTCGCCTTTGAATTCCCTGGTCAACTCTTCGATTACAGGCGCCATCATCATGCATGGACCGCACCAGGACGCCCAAAAATCGGTCACCATCAGCCCTTCTGACTTTATTGTCGAGAAGAATTTCTCGTCGGTAACGAGGATCGGCTTGCTCGATTTGTCGTCACTTGCCTCGATGCCCTTCTTTTGTACTTCTGAGCTCAAATGGAAAAACTCATCCCGGTGTAACTAGCTATCTCATGTTTGACGTGTTTAGCTCTTTGATGCAATCTATCGCAAAAAGAAGAAGGAGGCAACAACAGAGAATTCCGAAAGAGAAGATGGTAAGTGCTCTACCTTAGCGTTCAGTCTACGACCGGCATGCTAAGTGTAGAGCGGATCGATGGGATCGACCTAATCCTACTCGTAATAATCGCCTTCAGCCTCTCATTGGTGTCTGCGTTTACGATTGCGATAATATCGTATGTTCCGTAACTTGTGTGTACCTCGATAACTTCAGGAATCTGCTTGATCGACGAGTATACCTCTGTCTCCTTACCAACATCTGCATTTACAAGAACTATTGCTTTGGGCATTTGTTCGATGCATCTACTTTGAATCAAAGAACGCTATAACGATCTTCGCAAGAAAAAGTTGGCGTGAAATTGCCAACTGATTGGCGGAATCTTTTCAGGTCATTCAAGTTATTTAATCTTATGAGTATGGCCAGTAACGGAGGGTTCAATCCCCTCACTTGCTATGCTCGTGTTCCTGCCCCGATTTGCAGGAAGCTGATGAAGAAGGAGAAGATGTATCGCCTCAGAATAGGACTCCAGGTCGTTGTTTCGAATCCCTGTGGTAATCGAAGCAGGGAAGAAACTTCCATCTACCGCACCGATTCTCACGAACATCATCTTGAGCTTGTCAAGTTGCCTCATCGTCAGCTTACGCAGCACTGCGTCGGCTCGAGTCGAGCCAGAATAGAAACCCAGATCTCTGAGGAGTCTTGCATCACTGGCGCTAAAGTTGACGCTGAGCCCTGATTTATCCCTCTTTTTACTTGGCTCGTTCTTGCTCATGTTGGCTTTCCTAGGCCTTCCCAAACTTTCCCTTGCCACGCTTCTCCTCTCTCCCCAAATTTTGTCTTGTAAAAATATGATGTTCTCTCTCTCTCGCTCTTTTCTCTCTGAGATTGGTTGGAATGATAAGCATCCGTTAGTTTGCCTTATAATTATCACGCTTTGTCCAGCGACACGAGTGATGCCGCACCGACTCTACATAAGTAATTAAGGGCTAGACAGGTTTCAGAAATTTGCAGAGGACGCAGGAGGGTATCTCGGCCTCCAGTAAGCCACCGCAGCCATGAAGGCGCTGATGCTTATTCTGTCTGCAAAGAGGCACCGAGAGGTCTTTTTCTCCTTTGGCTCATTCCAAATGCTTAGCATTAACTCGTTGTCGTCATTTTTCACCGAATAGACATGAAGCCCGTTCAGGCAAAGATACTCTGATGTCGTCAGCGACTGAAGATTCTTCTCCCCAATCAACGTGACTATGGCGCGTACCTTTCGCAATTCGCTTCTCGTTACTCCCTGTGCCACTATTCTACACCTCTACCTCCTTCATCATGTTTTTCATCCTGCCAATCGACAACCTCGACAACAAAGCTACAGAAAAGAAAGCGGAAGGAGTTACAAGTTTCATTTTTTACAGCCCGCTTATAGAAAATCAATTGTTATTATGATTTACATCCACTTCAAAAGATCTTCTAGTAATAGTCTCTAGCTCTAAGTTGACGCTGGGCGGGCAATTTAGTTCTCGCATAGGAAGCACTCTGCAGCGCCTACCGTCAAGTGAAATAATAATGTGACTATTTTCGGCTGATACAATTCTACTATCTTCCGTTTTTCCTTTATCCCGCACCTTCCGCTTCATAACGTGTCGCACGAAGGGAGATCCATACTGTTATTGCGACGGATTGGCGTCTTTCACAGACGGTGTCTGGACGCCACTGGTGGTCGTTTCGCTGCTCGCGCTCGGTTCGTGCAAGAAATCGTTGATATTTTGGTAAAGTGAAATGAATTTGCCACCCTTCTCGGTTAAGGAATATGTTTTGGCTGCCCCAAAACCGCGCTTCACCTCAAGAAGCTGCTTCTCCAGCATGAAATTCAAATAGAGTTCGAGCTGCTGGTAAGATAGGTTCCCCCTGTACATCAGATGAGTCTTCCTTGCGGAGGGCCTTGCGGCAGACAAGATGTCGTAGACTATTTCGAAGCGGCTTCTGTTCCGAGCAACCATTGCGCTGACCATCACCAAGTAACAATGACGCTTATTGGAGGCCTCCACTATGAAAGGTTGCTACATTATCTTGTACGACATAAATTTCCTCCTCGTACCGGAATAAGAAGTAAAAAGGAACAATGAGCGGTGGTGAAAGATCCGAATCAACGAACGGACTGGCAGGAATTGGATTCGACACTGCTTTGCTCGGAAACTGCAGGAAAAACAAATCTGGAAATGTTATTCCCATTCTTTCATTCGTTTTCTCACTACTATAGTCTTACTCTCACGAACTATAAAATAAAGCATACAGCAAGTATTGCAGAGTCGCCCGAGCTGTCCGTCTTGAATCAGTGCGACGACAAGAGAAAGTTAGTTTAAGCGTTCCGCACACCGCTCGTTCATTGTCTCCCCTTAAGCCCTTTTTTCCTCTTCATTTCATTTTCAGTAAAGCATATCACCGCTCTGGCGATGTTTCTTAATTCGCCTTCGTGGTTACTTTTGGAAATCACAGCATACGACCTCTCATTTGATGTATCCTTTCGAGATTTGAGCTTCGCGTGTAACGAAAAAATATACGTGAGGAACCTAGGTGGTGACAAAATTTCGCTCGATTGCCTTGGTCTAGAAATCTCCATGGTGAAGGTCGACGGAAGAACCTGCTCTTTCTACCACAATCAAAAATCAGCGAAACTAGAGATCGAAGGAATTCCTCAGAACCGAGATCGACAAGTCGGTGCAGGACCCGATGGGAGCGAAAACATGATTGAGATTGACTTCAAGGGCAGAGTCTCTGAGGATTCGCTGAATGGATTTTACAAATCGAGGTATCCCAATGGCTATTTTCTGAGCACAGACCTTGAACCCACCGGTGCCAGAAAGGTATTCCCATGTGTAGACAATCCCGGATTTAAGGCAGTGTTCAATGTAGATGTCACCGTTGAGGACGGACTCGAAGTCATTGCGAACACGAATCTCGTCAGGTCCGAAGAAGCTAGAAAGAACGATGGAGGGGCAATCAGAGAAAAGAGAAGACGCTTTGTGTTTGAAAGGACTCCAAAGATGTCGACCTACTTGTTTTACCTCGGGATCGGCAAGTTTGACGAAATCTCGTCAAAAGAGGATAATGTCCAGTTCATTGTCGCGACGAGCCCTGGCCAGGGCAAGAGAGCAGAATTCGCGTTGAACAATTCCAAGCGTTTCCTCAGGGCCTATGAGAGGTATTATTCCATTCCCTATCCGCTGAATAAACTCCATCTTATTGCGCTGCCCGAGTACGCATCCGGAGCGATGGAGAACTGGGGCGCGATTACCTTCCGCGAAGTGGCATTGTTTGTCGACGAAAATTCGAGTGTTTCAAACAAGAGGCGGGCCGCTGCGGTCCTCGGGCACGAGATTGCTCATCAGTGGTTTGGAAATCTCGTAACGATGAAGTGGTGGAACGACCTGTGGCTCAACGAAAGTTTTGCGACATTCCTTGAGCCAAAGATGGTTTCAGAACTCTTTCCGAGTTGGAATGTCTTGGCAGATTTCCTTCAGCAGCTCACGGCTGACGCGCTGCTCGCGGACTCTCTGTCCAGTACACACCCAATAGACGTGAGGGTCGACTCGCCTGACCAGATCAGTCAGATTTTCGACGAGGTCTCTTACGGAAAGGGAGCAAGCGTCCTGCGAATGATGGAGGCCTACTTGGGAGAGGAGGCCTTCCGCAAGGGCGTCTCCAGTTACTTGAAGCGGTACAGCTACGGCAACGCTGAGGGCAAGGACCTGTGGCGCCACCTGGGAGAGGCCTCCGACAAGCCGGTGGAAGCCATGATGGAGGCATGGATTAGGAAACCAGGTTATCCGGTGATTGATGTCAGCTACGATAAACAGAGAGACAGCCTCCTCCTGCGGCAGCGACGATTCCTTCTCGATGGGAGGCAGCTGGATGAAGGCGACGAAGGTAACTCTCTCTGGCCAATCCCTCTGACAATGAAAGTGAATGGGCAGCTACGAAAACATTCGATGGGAGAAAGATCTCAGGAGGTCAACGTGGGTGGGGATTTAAGGCAGCTCAAACTGAACGAGGACCAGACCGGCTTTTATCGAGTGCAGTACGATGATTCGCTTTATGACTTGATCGCTCGCAATTTCAATGAATTGAGCTCCTTTGATCGGTGGGGGATACTCACTGATCTTTTTGCATTCCTCATGGCAGGAACCGCTCAGCTCGAGACCTACTTTGGTTTTATCCGTAAATGCTTCGGAGAGACTGATTACCCCCTGGCGAGTTCGATCTCTGATCAACTGAGGGCGTTGCATTTCATTGCACCCTCCAGCCCCAGCGTCAGGCAGGTCTATTCTCAATTCTTTGAGACCCAAATACAGAGGCTCGGGCTGGAAGCAGATGGCAGGAAGATTGAGTCGAGCAACTCTGGCGCGAGACAGCCTACGGAAACCGAGGAGACGGACAGCATACTTCGGGGCAAAATCCTGCAAGCACTCGCGCTGATTGATCACTCGATATCCAAAGATCTCGCGAAGAAATTCCCCAATTATGAAAGAACAGATCCAAACATCAGGGCAGCTGTTGCGATCGCTTTCGCCCGCCACAATGAAGGAGACCGGGCCTTCGGCGAGATGGTATCTGTGATGAAGAAGATTGGGAGCGAATCCGACATTATCAATATCAACGCAGGCCTTACCTCGTTTAGGAACCCCGAACTTGTGCAGAGGGCTCTCGATTTTTCACTCGGCGGAGAGATAAGCCGCGCCGACTCAGTATATACAATCGGCAGTGCTTGTGCAAATCCAGAAGCCGGCGAGATTACCTGGCGGTGGACATGTCAGAACCTGGACAAGATACGCGAGACCTTCGCCGGTACATACATCGTTTCGTCGATCCTTCAGGATGTGATCTCCTCGGCGGGTCTCGGCAGAGAGGAAGAGGTCAGGGACTACCTTTCGAGGGTCCAGATTCGGGAGGCGACGGCGGGCATTAGCAAGGGATTGGAGTTGCTCGGGATCTACACACGCTTGAGAAGCAGAATAGGCAGGTTATGAAAGTCGAACTCACGCTCTCTTTATCACTGTTTTTTGAACAACTCATCTACACCCCTCCTGTTTCACACTTCCTTTCCTTCAAAGAAAGAGCCAACCTCAGCCTCAGGGTAGCTTAACATAAATTTTGGCGGTTTGCGCTCAGATTACACAGTCAAAGAGAGGGAAGTGAGGAAACACAGACATTGCTTTCATCGGGGCTCTCAGGCCAGCGGATACTTGTTACAGCTTCGAGCAGCGGGATAGGATTTGGGGCGGCGAGGGCGTTCCTCGAAGAGGGGGCGAGTGTCGTTATCAACTCCTCCAACCCGGCGAAACTGGACGAAGCTTTGAACAAGCTAAAGCCTCTCGGCAAAGTTCACAAGGTGGTCGCGGACCTCACAAGAAGAGGAGACATCGATAGGCTCGTTAACGAAGCCGCGACCCTTTTGGGCGGCGGCATTGATACTCTTGTTTATGTAACAGGTTCACCTCCTCCAGGAACTTTCTTGGACCAAGACTATGAGGACTGGGAGTCCGGTTCAAAGCTCCTCTTGGTGAGCGCAGCTTACGTTGCGAAGAAGGTCTCAGAACTCATGATCACCACGAATACAAAGGGAAGGTTGGTTTTCCTGACTTCGACTGTGATAAGGGAGCCCAGTCCGACGCTGGCGCTCTCTAACGTCTGCAGAATCTCTGTTGCGGGTCTGGTCAGGACGCTTGCGAGGGAGCTTGGGCCAAAGGGGATCCGGGTAAACGGTATACTTCCCGGTTGGGTGCGAACACCCAGGGTAGACCAGATTGCGAGAGACACGGCGAAGAGGCGAGGGATTACCGAAGAACAGGCAATCTCGGAGATTGAAGGGCAGATTCCACTCGGACACATTGCGAGTCCCGCGGAGCTAGCGCGAACGATCGTCTTCCTCGGAAGCGAAATGTCTTCCTACGTTACCGGAGCCATGATACCAGTCGACGGCGGAGTGTTGCGGTCGGTAGGCTGAGTAACCGTTCAAAGCCGCTGACAAATCGTGTTGAGGAAAGAAAGCAAAGGGAGGCAGGGAAAATATTTCTGATTCTGGCCGTATTCGCAATCCTGGCATCAGTGTTTGATCTTCCGACCTGGCAGCCGGGGGATCCGACTTACATCCTCACACTCGTCTTCGCCCTTTCAATCTCTGGAGCAATTCTCGTGGCTTCACTTGCCGCTTCGATGAGGAAGGGGAACGAAATGGTAAGGAAGACTCGGGGGACGGACGAGAAAAAAATTCAAGCAGGTCGGGAGGCGGGAAACTAGTATTCGGATCTGCCGAAGGCCTTGTCTATGGCTTCGTCAAGCTCAGAGAAACTTTGCGGGAGGCCTTTGAAAACTCTCACACCATTTACAAAAAATTCTGGGGAGGCGGCGGAATCGGTCGAGCGTTTTCTCGATCTGAAAAAGCGCTCCACAAAACGGTTGGTCGATTTCTCAAAGACTCGCACCTCGCTTCGTCCATAGGCCCTACGGAAATCTATTGCGATTGAAGCAATCTTCTTGTGGGCAACGAGTACCTCGGAAGAAATGCCCTCAAATTCTTGAGGAATGGTCTCGCTGGCTCTGGAGACTTCGTGGGCCCCCTTGGTCCTAGACTCGACTAGCGCCTGGTTGCTGCGTACACATGCGTCAAAGAGTCTGGGACTCAGTCCAACAATATCCAGCCTTATCGGTGCCCTGACTCTTCGCGCCATATCTACGCTTCAGCACTATCCAACGCGAATTTGAAAAGGTTTGCTCATAATTTTCAGCATTGACGCCATTCTGGTCTCCTTTTCACTTCATTCTTCGTCACGCCGATCTTAATTATTTGAGAGATCGGGAAATGTAAATTACCGGGCCGATCATTGCCTTGACTTTTTGACTTCACCGCGGCTCAGCTTCATAACGGTCCCCTTTTTCACTAGCCTCACAATGATCTTTCCGTAAGGAACGAACTGTTCGATTATTCCGTGATCCTTCTCTTCACTGACATACACAGTATCGCCCAAACTGAGACGCACTCTCATTATTCCCATTTGGTGAAATATTGACGCCTCCTTTACTTTCGCTTGCGCCGCGCTACCGAGTCTATGGTCGTCCTTTGCTCCTCCCCATATGTGACTGCATTCCATGGCCTTGTGCAATCACAATCGTGATTTCACATATACGAACGATGCGCGATTGACCAAAAGGAGAGGTCTCCAGAAGCGATTGCTGCCCACTCCCGTACGCGCGACGAAACTAATCTGATCAAGAAGCGCCAGGTCTCTTATAGGATTTGCTACCATTCAATTTAGAATGATTGCAGATTCCGCTACAGCCTTCCTATTCTACTCGGCTACAGACATCCTGTTGATTTCTTCTTCATTACTGAACATCTTCATGGTTTCGGTTTTGCGTTGTCTGGACAAAAAAGACGAGAAGAAGAAAGGAAAAATCTTGGCTTTTTCCTTCCTTTACTCTTGTCTGTTGTGCGCCGTTTACTTAACGACCAATCGGCCTAAGGCCGAGTGCTCGCCCTCCTTCTTTTGTGATATGGATGGAAAGAGAACGAACACCGTTCGAAATCATGTATTATGCCGTCTATTTAGTCTTTGA